>Ga0209347_1003061_pt1 | contig 20402 bp, 21 predicted proteins | sample AutmiccommuBRH23_FD_187382 | JGI IMG/M metagenome (GOLD analysis project Ga0209347, IMG submission 187382) | Deep subsurface microbial communities from Mt. Terri, Switzerland - Autotrophic microbial communities BRH/23 (SPAdes) (version 2) | ecosystem: Environmental > Aquatic > Deep subsurface >...
GTTTCCACTGCTTCTACTGTTTCCACTGCCTCAACTGTTTCCACTGCCTCAACTGTTTCCACTGCTTCTACTGTTTCCACTGCCTCAACTGTTTCCACTGCCTCAACTGTTTCCACTGCTTCTACTGTTTCCACTGCCTCAACTGTTTCCACTGCCTCAACTGTTTCCACTGCTTCTACTGGCTCAACTGCGTTCTGAATTTGTTCTATAATTTCTTTGCTATCGTTTTCTATATATACATTTATTTCGGAAGCCAATACGTTGTTCTTTGTCTTGTTCATAAGTACTTTTGGCCATAATATTGATGAAATGAAGAGAACCATTATAGATAAAATCCACCAATTTATCCGTCCCCACAGAAGTGCCCTAGGAAACAGCATTATATCCACGCATAAAAAGACCGTTATGAGAAATGCGCTCCTTTTGTTTAATCCCAATACTCTAGCTCGCCAAGTTAAAAACGTAATAAATGGAATACTTCCCAAAAGAACGGTAATTTCATATGCCAGAATACGGGTTCCCCCCTTCATCCTGTACAACCTCTATAACCTCATTCGACAGAAGTTTTATTTCTCCTTCTTCTTACTCCATCGATTCGTCCAGTTAATCAAATTTGGTTAACTACTAGTATTTTTTACCTAAGTAAAAATTAATTAGTAAAGGATTATTCAAATTGCAAGAGAATACTATAACTATAGTGAAGTATGACCTATCAGCACAATACTTGACTAGACCGAAAAGTTATTTTCGTGCTTTAACCTTGGATTTGGAGGGTTTGCAATGTCACATAATCAACAATCTATTCCCGAAGATATCTGTAGATTGAGGCAAAAAATAGATACCTTAGAAAACCAACTTGTAGAAATCCGCTTACAAACTCATGTCCTTTTAGACATTGCGCGTGCGCTTAACGCATCGCTCGATACACGAGTTATCGCTGCCAATATTATTAGTGCCATTGTTTCTCTAATTGGTATTGATCAAGCAAGTGTTTGTCTATATAAAGAAAAAACACAAGAATTCGAGGTTATTGGCGTATTTAATTCTGAAACGCTCTCTCCTCAAATACCTCCCACTCTTGATCTGTCTTTCCTCAATAAAGTATTAACTGAAGGGGTTACTTATTATCATTCTCCTCAGGGTATGCAGAGTTGGGAATGGATCTGTTGCTTGCCTCTTCAAAATGCACAACACAAAATAGGAACCATTAATATTCATGCCATTCGCCAACCCGAAATCACTACAGAACAAATGGATTTTTTGGAAACAGTTGCTGGCCATGCCTCTTCCGCTCTGGAAAACGCCCTTCTTTATGCTATTGTTGAACGGGATTCGATCACCGATGGTCTAACTGGTATTTATAACCATCGTTACTTCCAAAAACGGTTGCGTGAGCATATCTCACTCTGTCAACGCCGCAAGCGTTCAGTCACTTTTGGCTTACTCATAATTGATGTTGACAATTTTAAACATGTTAATGATCGTTTTGGTCATCAATTTGGAGACACTGTACTTCAGATAATCGTAGAAAAGCTTCTCAGCAATTTAAGACAAGGGGACCTAATCGCCAGATATGGTGGAGAGGAATTTGTTATCATGGTTCCTGAAGCGACCGAAAAAGTTATCTTAATTATCAGTGAAAAGATCCGAGAAGTTGTTGAGGAGACTCGGATTCTTTACCCATCAACAAACAAAGCTGTCTCCGTTACAGTGAGTATCGGCTCGACTCTTTGGCACCCACCAGATTCTCCCTCCTCGTTGATTTCTAGAGCTGATCATGCCCTTTACAAAGCAAAAAATTTAGGCCGCAATCAAAGTGTCTTTGAATAACAACCCTTGTTTACCTTATTTGTGTGAAATGCAGAAAACGCCACTTTATTAATGGAAAAGTGGCGTTTTCTATTGAATCAATCCCAGATAACACTCAGATTATCATATTGTACTTGTTTACGAGTAAAATCATCAATCCATTTTTTGGTAAATTCGCTTTCTTGTTCAGGTACCTTAATCAGAAGTTTGACAACTTCAGAAAATTCTTCTTTTATTATTATCCAATTATGTTGATCGAACTGATACTTAAGAGACTCAAACCATTCATATGGTACACGCAATGCAAAAATACAATAAAGAGTTAATTTTTTCAGTTCGGTTTCAATGATAACTCGCCGTGCAGTTCCACCATATGCTCTAGATAATCCTCCCGTCCCCAGAAGTACTCCTCCAAAATATCTTACAACAACTAATAGAACATTCCAGACATTCCGATGTTGTAGAAGATCGAGTATAGGGCGACCACCAGTCCCTTGCGGTTCACCATCGTCCGAAGCCTTCTCAATAAAGCCCTCGTGCAGTCGATAAGCATAGACGTAATGTCTCGCGTTGGGATAATCTTCACGGATTTCTTTCATAGCCTTTTCTATTTGTACTAGTGATGTTAGCGGAACTGCAATCGCAATAAAACGAGATTTCTCAATTACTTGTTCCCAAGTTGTCACTTGAGATAACGTATAAAATCCTTCCATTGCTACAATCCCAGTTTGCGACTGACCCCGTACCCCAAGTTGCATGTTCGCGAGCACATCCTTGTAGTTTACTTTAGTTGATCGAGTACACTATATTCTACCATAAAATATGCAGTAGCGTCGTGAATTTTCACAACGCTACTGCATATCATACTACACTATATTTGTCGAGATCATTACATCCTGGCAAGCCAATAACCAATATAACCGACAACAACAATACTAACAACATGCAAAACCCACCAGCCTGTACGAAATGCGCCCCAAGTTCCTAAGTCAATACGATCACCTAATTCACCCATTTTTTCATCCTTTCATCCTTGGATTAATGGTGAACCCCTTGAGATATATCACTAAGTGCATCCCCTGCTTCATTAATGTGAATTTTTTCAACGGCCAGATCACCTATGGCTACAATCCCTACTAATTTACCATTTTCCACAACTGGTAACCTTCTAATTTGATACCTTGACATCAAATTAGCTGCCTCATGCACATCTTGGTCAGTTGATACAGAAATAACATCTGTACTCATGATACCCTTGACTGATGTGTTATTAGTATTTCCCCCTGCTGCAACAACTTTCAGAACAATATCCCTGTCTGTAATAATGCCAATCAATCTATTTTCCTGACAAATTGGAATAGAACCTACATCATCTTTCTTCATCAACTTTGCAACTTCAACAACTGTGGTATCTGGGGTAACCCAATCAACAGAACTTGTCATAACTTCTCGAACCTTCATACTACAGCCCCTCCTGATAATTTTTTCCATAGCTAGTATAAACATCTTTACAAAAAGCATACAAGATATTCTTGCATGCTTTCAAAAATCAACATTTATTCTATTCTCAATTTGTTTACGCTTACTGTCTTTGGAGCTACCTCATCCTATTCCTCCGATAAGCTTAGACAAGATGCACATGTCATCGTGTTATTTCTAGTGTATTTCGTAAACTCTAATTTACAGGTTTTGTACCAGTTACTATGGCCACGACACCACCGGCTAAATTATCGAAATGTGAATCAATTAACCCACACTCTGTAAAAATACGGACTAATTCGTCCTGAGCTGGAAATTCACGGGCGGAGTCATGTAAATATTGATAAGCACTGGCCTTTTTAGCCCATATTTTACCCATTAATGGCACGAGGTTTTCGAAATATAGCCAATGAGCTTGTTTAAACACGGGCAAAGATGGTTTAGCCATATCTAGAGATACGACCTTGCCTCCAGGCTTAACCGTTCGCAACATCTCACGTATTCCCTGACGCAAGTCCGGTAAATTGCGTAATCCCCAGCCTACCGTTACTCCATCAAAAGAATCATCTGGAAAAGGAAGCTCCATTGCATTGCCTTGAATGAATCGAATATTACCTGGATTTGAGGACTGGCTCAACGAATCTTTAGCCACCTCAAGCATATTTTGCGAGAAGTCTAAGCCAGTCACTTTTCCATCTGGACCGACGACCTTGCCCAGTTCCATTGAAAGTTGACCTGTTCCGCAGCAAACATCAAGAATATGCATACCGGGCTTTGCACAGACTCGCTTTACTGCAAAACGCCGCCATCTTTTATCCATTCCTAGACTCATTAAGCTATTCATCAAATCATAATGTCCCGCAATCGAATTAAAAGTCTCTTTGACATAAGTTGCTTTGTCTTTTCCCGCGAAATCCATAAAATTTATCTCCCTATCCCTTGTTCTTCATTTTCAATAGTATTTGACATTCCCTTAAATAGTACGCGATCCTTAACCCCTTGTCTAGGCCCCTTCCTTATCAAAACCAGATAAGCAATATACTAAAAAAGTTTAAATTATCCTTTGTAAAAATAGCAAAACCCTTTATACTGTATGTAACACTATACTGTAATAAACAGTATAAAGGAGGTGAATCATTGATCCAGTCAAAGAAACCTCGTCACACCAATGCTTTTATTCTTCTCTTTCTGAAGGAATTATCAGAAGCCTACGGTGCTCAAATTCTCTCCCACTTACAATCAGAATTGCCGTATTGCTTGTCCGATAGTCCCAGCGTTTATCGGGCCCTTCAGGAAATGCAGGATAAGGAGTGGATTAAATCTCGTTGGGAATCTTCGCAGACTGGTCCTCCGCGCAAATGGTATACCATCACTCCTAAAGGGCTAACTGCACTCCATGAGTATGCCGAAGACATTGTTCAACGACAGGCTAATTTTAACTTTTTTCTTATACACTATGCAGCATTAAACCGAACGAATCCTTAATCTAGCCCTAAGAAAGGAGCCCAACCCATGAATCAGAAAAAACCTATAGAATATTCAACCATCGGTGTACTCTCTTTAGCTCATATGCTTAATGATATGTACAGTAACTACTTACCACAAATGCTCCCTTTTCTGGTGGCCGCTACTGCTCTAACCACCACTCGGGCAGCCATCTTAGTATCGGCTTTTACGATCAGTTCCTCCTTGATTCAGCCGCTCTTCGGCTATTTCCTTGACCGACAAGGAAAACGCTGGCTCGTCCATGTAGGTACCTTATGGATGGCGATTATGCTCAGTTTAACCGGACTTGTCCATAACTATCTCCTTCTTGTCCTCCTGGCTGGGTTAGCTGGGCTTGGTACGGCCGCCTTTCATCCCCAGGCTTCCACTATGATCACTGTTGTCAGTGGTGACCGAAAAGCAGTTCTCTTATCCACTTTTGTCGCCTTCGGAAATATCGGTTTTGCCCTCAGCCCGCTTCTACTCGTCCCCTTGTTTCAAGCCTATGGTCTTCACGCCACAATTTACACCGTTATTCCGGGAATTTTAGTTGCCTTATTACTTTATCTCTTTGCCCCTCGTAATGATGTCCTTGGTGGAAACGCGCCAACCTTGTCCGAAGTTTTTCATTCTTTACAGTCAGCACGTTCGGAACTACTGGCGATTACCGGGGTTATTGCAATACGTTCTTTAGCATATACAGGATTATTAACCATCCTTCCCTTATATTTTCAGGCTCAAAAGCTTTCTTCCATTGCTTCAAGCCATTTAGTCTTCATTATGCTGTTCTCCGGAGCAATAGGGGGAATTCTTGGTGGACTTATTTCAGATCATTATGGTCGGAAACCTTTAATAGTTGGCTCACTTGTTCTTGCAACTCCTCTATTCTTCGCGTTCTCCCACTCTAGTGGCACATTAAGTACAACATTCCTAGCCCTCGCTGGTGCTTCCCTATTGTCAAGTTTTTCTGTGACCGTTGTTGCAGCGCAAGAAGCCATTCCAAATAATAAATCCTTAGCAGCTGGATTAACCATGGGATTTGCTGGAGGAATCGGAGGGCTTATGGTCATCTTGATAGGGCGCATTGGAGATCTCTACGGTTTACCCACAGCCATTACTGTGTTATTCTTTCTCCCTATCGTGGCAGGCTTCATCGCTATTTTCATGAAAAGCAGGCCTACGGCAAAAGCTGAGCGTATAGCTGCACGTTGATCTTCCACATTCTTCTCTGCCGTATCTGCAAGGAAAAAGAAGGAAGGAATCCCTTAAGCGATTCCTTCCTTCCTTTCTTAATAGATAATCTTAATTATTATAGCTGCATAAATCAAATTTATTCGTCATCTTATACTCAGTCTAGGGAACGTGATTTCTTCGAAATCTCACAATCGTTGATAAGGTATCCAACGTCCGGAAAATTAGCTGCCAAGCCAACTATATCTAAAATATATAAATAATCTTTTCTTAGATCATAAAAGTTTCGGTTTCAAACTCGCTATCGTTTGGCCCCGTTCAGTGAGCACCCAAACAGTGTATGAATCAGACGATGCAAATCCACATCCTTCACAGCGATCGCTTGCACAGCTTGAGCTACTACATGTTTGCCCAAATAATTCGCGATGAATGTATCCCATGTGTTCCAATTGCTTCAAAGCGCTATCGATTTCCCTGATTGTACAGCCTACTTCATGAGCTAACTGGGTCATTGATAATGATTCCTTGCGTGCTAATATTTTCATAATACTTGTTAGCATAATCATTTACCCCCCAGAGGGATTATTTATCCAATCTTAAGACTCCCACTTCTTCAAGTGGGAGTGGGTCCCCCGTACTCTGCTTCGGTGACGAAATTCATTATCAGTGTAAGCCTAGGGCCTGTCCTCCGTGAAAGACAATCAACCCCATGACGAAACTAAGAATTAGGTTATAAGCCACCCCAAAACTGGTCCAACCTAAGCTTCCTGATTCCTTATACGTAGTTACAACCGATGCTAGGCAAGGAATATACAGCATATAAACCACTAGAAAAGTGTATGCATTCAAAGGAGTCATTGCCCCCGTCATAGCCTGGGCGATGGACTGCGAAGCATCAGCAGCGACACCATACAAAATGCCAAGGGTGGACAAGGTTGTTTCTTTTGCTGCGAACCCAAAAACAATTGAGACCATGATTCGCCAATCAAATCCTAACGGTTTTCCGATAAATTCTAACCAACCTCCCATTTTCCCTGCCCATGTCGCTTGCATGGAAACACCTTGTGGATATGAGCTCAAAACCCAGACCACGATTGAAGCCACTAAAATGAATGTCCATGCCCTTTTGAGAAAGGAGTAGGTTTTCTGCCAGGTAGGTAATAGGACATTACGAAATGTGGGAATATGGTACAGAGGTAGTTCCATAACAAAGGCGGACCGTTCTGTTTGTTTGACCACTTTTCTTAGGAAAATTGCAGAAAACATTACAAGAAGCATACTTAACATCATAAGGCTAAGCAAAATAACTGATCCTCGAGAACCTGGGAAGAATGCTGCTACGACAGCGCTCATGACCCCTAAACGCGGAACACAGGGAATCAATGGGTTTATAAGCATGGTTATCAGGCGGTCTTTAGGATCTTCTAGAGTTCTTGTAGCCATTATTCCAGGAACGTTACATCCGAAACCGGAAACCAAGGAGAAAAATGATTTTCCATGCAACCCCATTAGTTGCATAAAACGATCTCCCAAAAAAGCTGCACGCGCTAAATAACCGCTGTCTTGCATAAGAGAAAAAAATGCAAAAAAAATTGCAATTTGCGGTACAAAAGCTAGAACAGCACCTACCCCCGCGAAAATCCCATCTCGAACTAAACTCTGGACAAAGTCCGGAACGTGACCCCATTGCAGTAAACTTACTATCCCCTCGGCTGCCCATGCCATACCTTGGGAGATTGCCCCCCCTAAAGGGGCACTAGCAACGAAAGAACCCCAAAACACTAAGGCTAATATCGCAAACATAATAGGATAACCCCAAATTGGAGAAAGAACCCAAACATCGATTAAATCTGTCCAGGTATGTTTAGCGGGATGAATATATGTCCTAAACTTAGGAAGGATCTGAGAAATATACCGATATTTGGCATCCGCGAAGGCCATCTCAAAATGATCCTTGCTCCACCCTTCTGCCTCATATTTCTGAAGTAAATCCTCGCCTGGGAGCGTTGTCGTTTTTTGAAGTTCGTAGCTTACACCATCTCCATGATCACAGCATGAATCCTTACTTTGCATAAGTCTTGGAGCGCTTGTCTGCCATTCTTGCCCGATTTCCGGATCTCTTTCAAGTCGTTTAAGGGCTAGCCAGCGCAAGGGATACCTTGTTGCCCATGTGTTATTTGCTAAAAGTCCTTCCATGGCCTGTATCCTTTGTTCAAGTTCTTTGGGATAAGGAACTTTACCTAATAAAGGATCTTGTGCCAGTGTTCCCACCCGAATGGCTTCGCTTAAAAACTCCTCGATCCCTTTTCCTTTGGCCGCAACGATTTCAACCACTGGAACATTCAATGCCAAAGCTAACTCTGCCGTATTAATCGTTATTCCTGAAGACTGTGCCAAGTCCATCATATTTAAGCCTATTACAACTCGAGGTGCAAGTTCGAGGATCTGTAGAACAAGATAAAGATTTCTTTCAATATTTGAAGCATCAACCATCGCCATTACGACATCGGGGTTTTCTCGAAGAATATATTGGCGTGTGATAATTTCTTCTTGGGAGTATGCAGTCAAACTGTAGGTTCCTGGAAGATCAATTATTTCTATTGTCTGATTAGTCCTTTGGATTAAACCAGACTTTCGTTCAACGGTTTTTCCAGCCCAGTTTCCAACCTGTTGGTTAGAACCAGTTAAAACATTAAAAACCGTACTCTTTCCCACATTAGGGTTACCAACAAGAGCAATTTTCATTGACTTCGCCGCCTCCTCTTATAAGCTTGTTCACCATGTCTTTAGCGGCAACATAAAATGTAAATTAAGAATTAACGACTGGCTAAAGGGTGTTCCAGGTGTCGTGTGTTGTCTATATGGTCTATGTGTCCATGATGTGTTTTCGTTTCCGCAACTACAATTTTTGAACATTCTCCTCGGCGCATTGCTAAATAATAACCTTTCAGTCGAACCTGAAGTGGACCGCCAAAGGGTGCCCGACGAACAACTTCTAACTCAACACCAGGAACAATACCCATATCCATCATCCGGCGACGTATCGCTCCGCCACCCTGGATACATTCAACACACGCGCGTTCTCCCGATTTTAGATCTCCTAAAAAGCGTTCCATCATTCATCCCTCCTATAGAAATGATAACCATTATCAATCAAATTCTAAAAAAAGCAATTGAGAATTCATCTCATTTGTTATAGGATACTATTCTTTCCTGTCCCTGTCAATAGAAATATAGGCACATCTACTTTTAAGATTCATTATTTTATTCCAAGAAAATATCAGGAGATTTTCGTTTTAATAACTTAACTTTCAATAATTTTAGATCTTCATCAATGAACCGATGTTCAATACTGTTTATATCAAATTTTAATACTGTGAACGACAATTGTATAATATTGCCTAACACTAAGGCCATAATTAAGGTTCCTATTCCCACAAAACCACCTAATAGATACCCAACTATCAGTGCGCTTATTTCAATAGCATTCCTTATAAACCGAACCGATTTATGGGTCATTTTAGTTAAGGCAATCATCAAACCATCTCTAGGGCCGGAACCTAAAGCAGCGCCAATATAAAAATAACTGGCAACTCCAATTACGGCCATCCCCAGTAGCATCATGATTACGCTTGGTATAATCCCTTCATAGATCGGTATCAAATGATTAAGCATAAGAAAATCCATAAATAGTCCAATAAACAACATATTGCATAAAGTTCCCCAACCTAATCGTTCTCCTAAGACAGCGTCTAATAACACTAGAATTATCCCTACAACGATACTTGCCTGACCCATGGTAATTCCGGTAAGGTGTGAAATTCCCTGATGAAAAACATCCCACGGTGAAAGGCCCAAGTTTGCGTTAATCGTAAAAACTATACCCACAGCAAATAAAAACAGACCAATAAATAGCCTTATTACCCTTCGTACCATTTTTTTCACCGCTTATCACCCTTCCTTCTACAAACCATTATTACTGAGCCACTGATACATGATATAAACATCTACTAATCCTTTTCTCTTATGATTATAAGCGTTGGGAAGTGTACCCACAATTTTAAACCCACATTTCTCCCATAATTCCACGGCTACTTGATTAGTACTTACTACAAAATTATACTGCATCGCCTTAAATCCATATGTTCTTGCTACTTTAAGGGAATGCTCACACATCAATCTGCCTAGACCTTTTCCCCTAGCGTTAATGCTGATAACATAACCTGCATTGCAAACGTGTGCACCCAAACCAGGTTGATTTGGCTTTATAAAATATGTACCCGCTATTTGTTCGTTTTCCATGGCTACATATGTAGCTAAAGGTATATCCATCCATAGATGAAAAGCTTCCTCCCTGGAGGTATCGGGTGAGAAAGAATATGTATCTCCCTTTATAAACGTCTCGTGTAAAATCGCCCATATTTGATCAAAGTCTGAGTTTTTCAGCTTTCCTTATTTCCAAAATTTCCTTCTCTCCCTTATAAAACATCATATAAATCTTTAAGCACTGTTCTTGCATTCATCAGTGGTGCCGCGCAGCGGCATGGGGGTCTGATACGTTAAAAAAAGACCAGGGGTTAACCCCTGGCCTTTTGTAAATTTTCTTCTAGTAACGGCGCATGGATTGGAAACAATCGCGACAATACACAGGTTTTTCACCAGAAGGTTGGAAAGGAACTTCTGTTTGTACACCACAACTTGCGCAGACTGCAGGAAACATTTGACGTTGTGGCCTACTGCCGAAACTACCGCCGCCGTAATTATTGCGACCTCCACCCATTTGTTGCTTACGAGCTTGACGACAAGCTGGGCAACGAGTTGGATCATTTTCAAATCCTTTTTCAGCATAGAAATCTTGCTCGCTAGCCGAAAAAATAAATTCCTGACCACAATCGCGGCATGTTAAAGTTTTGTCTTGAGCCATGATAACTCCTCCTTATTGGGTGTTCCTTGTACGCGTGGGATCCTCCATTAATTTTCATCCGTTCACCAAATAAGGTCAGAATTATGGATTCCAATTTTAGTTAGGCCCATGTCTTAACAAGCACACGGTCAGTATAGCAGAGCGACTGCTCAGAAGCAAACTAAACTTTCTACAAAGTAATCACTTTCTGACATAAATATTACACAAAGTATATGAATCCGTCCGAACTCAGATATTGAGATCATATTAGAGCTATATCAAGAAATATTCACAGCACCATTGGCGAGGATTTTCCTTAATTCCTTTTTATCCATCCCTTGTCCTAGAGCAATACTTAAGAACAAGCGTACCTTTTCCGTCGATAAATCCGCTGAAAACCAAGCTCCAACCCGTTCAAGGTCCGCTCCTCCACCCGGATATCCATAGACAGGGGCTGTACGTCCAAACAAACAACGTGACGTGATTACCACTGGTATACCGTTTGCGACAATGTCAGAAATATCTTTCATGAGTTGCGGGGGCAAATTACCTCGTCCAAAAGCTTCAATCACGAAGGCATCGGTTTTGTCCTGAACCATTGACCGCAAGACATTCGCAGGCATACCCGTATAAGCCTTACATATCGCGACATTTGCTAATGTCTTGGGGATTCCCAGCTTAACCGTGTGTTCTGGTTTGCGATGCCAAATGACCTCCCCTGTATCAATGCTCCCTAAAGCTCCAATATCTCCCGAATCGAAGGCGTCCACATGACTGGTGTGCAATTTACGCACATCACGAGCTGCGTTAATTTCTTCATTTAGCGCAATGACCACTCCTCGATTTACTGCCCGAGGATCTAAAGCTATCCGCATAGCATTATGTAAATTCCGTGGCCCGTCCGAATCACTTTCTGAAGCGTCTCTTTGGGAGGCGGTTAGAATCACCGGTCGAGGATCTTTAATTGTAACATCTAAGAAATAAGCTGTTTCTTCTAGGGTATCCGTACCGTGGGTAATGATAACCCCTTTCAAGAAAGGGTCAAGTAAAAAGTGCCGCTCGATTTCCATCGCTAAGGTCTTCATATGCTGAGGGTCAATATTACAACTTGCAACATTGCTTAATTCGCAGATTTCCCACTCAGCTTCTTGAATAAGCTCTGGCAAACTATCGATTAATTCATGACCGCTCACAGCCGGAACTACTTTTCCTGCTTCATCCTTACGCATGGCAATGGTCCCGCCAGTAGCAATTAGAAGTACCTTATCCAAACTATTTAGTCCTCCTTCAAACGGCCTATTCCAAATTCCTTATTTTACCATTACAAAAAAGATAATTAATACTCTTTCACCTCATATCTTATCCTAGGAGTATTGCAACATGAGGAGGAGGTCTGTTTGAATTCAAATTGGACACCTACAGCACGAGGCCTTATAGACAAACGATTATGGATACTAGGTTATGTATCTGAGGATTTCCAAGGGGACTTGCGCTCATTAAACTCACTTCGTCGACAAGGCACCCACATTGATGTTTATGCTGACTTTGCTTTTGGGCTTCTACCCGATGGTCAGTTTAGCGGTCAAGTTAATGAGCTCTTACTTCAAGAGGCCATTACTCGAGGGGTTGTACCCCTTATTCTCTTTCATAATTTTAACGGGAAAATCTTTGACCCATTGCCTTTGCGTACTGTATTATCTTCCACTGCTACTCAGCGGAATTGCATACGCCAAATGATAAATTTGCTTCCTCCTAATGTAGCAGGAGTACAAGTAGATTTTGAAGGCGTAGAAGCCCCTTACCGAATTCCATTTCTGGCCTTTCTAGAATCCCTAAGAGCATCATTGCATGAACGAGGTCTGCTATTAACCATCGCTATACCTGCAAAACGTTCAGAGTGGGAAGCACCAGGCTATGACTTTACTGGAATTGGACGGTTCTGCGATGCAATTACTTTGATGACCTATGATGAGCACTACTCTGGCGGTTCACCCGGTCCAATAGCAAGTTTACCTTGGATGACTCAAGCACTCGACTATGCCATCCGCTACATTCCTCACGAAAAAATATTATTAGGAATTCCTGTCTATGGTTACGATTGGTCCAACGAAGCTACTCAAATTCTTCCAATGCGAGATACTCCCGAATTGGTAGCTCGAACTAATGCACGAATCCTTTGGTCTGACCCCGCTGTTGAACCATATTTCTATTATTGGAAAGGACGAATTAGACACACTGTATGGTATGAAAATGAACTTTCAGCAAAGATTCGTTTCGGCTTTATCAAAAGTTATCGTCTAAGAGGGGTTGCTATTTGGCGCCTTGGTTATGAAACAAATCGTTTCTGGCAAGAGTTAACGAGCAAACTGAAAAGATAAGAAATTTCATTTTAAACGAGCAATTTGAGCATCCTCTCGGTAGGATGCTCTTTGCCTACTTGTTCTTTAGCCATTTAACATTTATTATTAAAACATCAAATAATATAAAGGAAGTGACGTTTTTAAATGTTTGATCTAATTAATCATACTGAAACTTCTGTCCGCCAAGCACTGCAGGACTATCTTCGCGAGAATACAATATCATGCTCATGTGAACAATGTCAGGCTGATATTATAGCCCTATCCTTAAACCGTTTGCCATCACATTATTACGTTTCCTTACGTGGTGAGATTATGACCCGTTGGAAATCCCAGACAACTACAAACAAGGCGCGTATTATGGCAGAAGTAGTTCGTACCGCACAACAAATTAGTGCTTCACCCTCCCACCTAAGCGAATAATTAGCTTGCATTAATTACAATAATTGCGGCCAATACTATGGTTACAAATAATGCCACTACCCGAAAAGGGGTGTCGATAGTCGATTTTATGCGTACCTGAGTCAATTCTATGTCAACCAATCCCTACTCCTCCTCGTACCTTTATCTATTCCCAAGACCCCCACTTCTGTAAGTGGAAGTTCCAATGGTCTGCTTCGCTGGAGAAGTCTCTTCCTTCGTACTCAGTGTTCCTTTTCGACTAGAGGCTTCGTCACCGAAGTCCCGATGTTCAGTTTTAGCTGAACAAGCTTACTGTGAGAGAGTGTACTGGGCACATAGTATAAATGAGGAGACCTAATAGTCTCCTCATTTATACTATGCGAAACATCCGCCAATAGCTTATTTTTTAAGTCTTCCTGATCTCTTTATTATAGCATGTTTTTCTAAAATCCCATAAAATCGGTTTGGTAAACTTATTATATTAGTGCTTGATATCTTTCCACTTGATTAATAATTTGCCAACATTCTTCCCAACTTATATTTAACTGACGCCGCCAGAAGACCATGGTAGCACGGGTCTTTTCACATGTTTGTTCGTTAATTAGATTTTGGTTCGGTGGTTTTCCTCCCCACGCCTTAACCCATTCTTGATAACATTGAATCAGTTCTGTCGATTGGCTTTTTAGATATCGGAAGGTATACTCACTAGTAAGCCAATGGATCACCTCATCTTCTCCTCCTCTAGAATATACCTGTCCATCCAAGTCTGCTCCAGCGATTAATAAGAGAGAAAATAAGAAGTGGACACGCACAACCAGTCGCAAGGACTCAGGATTCATTTGGAGGATTTCTGCAAACCTCCCTATGGGCTTTAGAAATATTTTAACGTTGGGATCTCGATAAGTACAAGTCCCAAAAGCAGATAGCGGGATAGGGAAAACGTCCTCTAGTCCGCACTCTTTAAGTTGATCAACTAAGTCTCGCTCAGCCTCAACTAAACGTTGTTCTCTAATTAATAATTGGTCTGTCGTTTGTTTTAAGAAGGCTTCCGCATCTCTGGGACGATCCGGTAGGGAATCAGCCCATTCTCGCAAACGGGAACGCCGTGGCATAAGAATATCAAGCAACGATCCGGTTTCTTGATGCAATAATTTAAAGCCTTGGCGTACCCGTTCGGGATCGCGGTATAATCCCCGCATTAACATTTCAGCCGCACGTGGAATTTCCATTGATTCCTCAAACCGAACTATTGATTCTCCGTTTCTCTCTGGAAACTTGAGTCCCATCGCCTGCTCAACCTCTAATCGCAACGAAGACAACGCTGATCCCCCCTTAGCCTTAAACCTTGTTTCTTGTTTCATCTTATGGATTCTGACGGTTATTCAGAATATCCGTGGCAGCTTTGACTTATTATTTTCTTTCATATGCCTAAAGTTGACCATTATTCACCATTTTGTTAATATAAGTAAAATAAATCAGAAACGAGCTGACTCACATGTCCAAGCGTACCTATCACGAATTTACTCTCGATTCTTTTCAAGAAGAGGCACTTGATGCCATTGACGCTGGGAAATCTGTTGTTGTTGCTGCTCCCACAGGTACCGGTAAGACCCTTGTAGCTGATTATTTGATTGAGAAAGCTATGAACGAACATTTAAGAGTGATTTATACGGCGCCCATCAAAGCGTTAAGTAATCAAAAATACAGAGACTTCAAAGCACAGTTTGGGGAAGAGGCCGTTGGCATTATGACTGGGGATGTCGTCCTTAACCCAACCGCTCCCCTTCTTATCATGACAACAGAAGTTTTCCGCAACCAGGTCATTACTGAAGATCCTAATCTTGAGAAAGTTTCTCATATAGTTTTTGATGAGATTCACTGGCTTAATGATGAGGAACGTGGAACAGTATGGGAAGAATCCATTATTCTTGCGCCCCCGAAAATGAAGCTCCTTGGTTTGAGTGCTACTATAGCTAATGCCCAACATTTAGTGGATTGGATTAAATCAATTCGGCAAGAAGATGTTGCACTCATCGAAGAATCCAAACGTGTTGTCCCTTTAGAATACTTTTACTACACTAAAGACACTGGCTTAGTCGATTATGATCAACTATGGCATTATTATCGCCAGAAACTCAAAGATCGCATTAACGATGAAAACCCCTTCGGCCCAACAACTCACTTAGATCTCATTCGCGCGATTCAGCGTGAGCATCTACCTGCACTTTTTTTCGTGTTTAGCCGAAAACAATGTGCCCTAAAAGCCATGGAATTAGCAATGATAGCGAGTTATTTAAGATCTCCGGAACGACGCATTGTTGAAAACAAATTCCTACTGCTCTTTGGCCCTGAAATAGACTGGTCATCATCAACTCGTCAGCTTAAACGTTTGTGTTCCAAAGGAATCGCCTATCATCATGCTGGATTGCTCCCCTCCCAGAAGGTTGTGGTCGAAGAACTTTTCCTAGAACGTTTAATTAAAGTGCTCTATTGCACTGAAACCTTTAGTGTCGGGATTAATTATCCTGTCAAAGCAGTGTGTTTTGATTCGCTTAACAAATATGATGGCCGCAATTTCCGTCCGTTGGCTAACCATGAATTTTTCCAAATGTCCGGTCGCGCAGGGCGCAGAGGAATCGATGAAAAGGGATTTTCATTTGCACTTGTGGACTTAGCTTATATGGAAAAAAGCCCGCCCCCCAAATTCCAGCTCAATCGCCTTGAACCACTGACCAGCCAATTTAGACTGACATACAATACCGTTTTAAATCTCACTGCCACTCTTACTCAAGAGCAAATTGTTACGTATTTTCAAAAAAGTTTTGCCGCCTTTAGTTACCATTTAAGCTCACAACATCTTCACTCTGAATTAGCCCAAATCCAGGAACAGCTTGACGGGGCGCAACATCACGTCTGCGAAGCAGTTGGAACATTTATCTGTCCTTTGAAACACCACCCCAAGCGAAAGGAATTTGAAAGGCTGAAAAAAACGTATAAGGCTTTAGGGCCCCGAAAACAAACCCGTGTTTACGGACGAGAAATGGCTCGAAAAATCCGAGCATGGGATAAACTATTATCCCAGCCTCCGAAGAGTTGCCCTTCGGCACGACAAGATAACTGTAAGGACCACAGTAAGAGCTTCTTAACGATACAACAGCGCCGTAAAGAGCTTCAAACGGCTTTAGGGGACCTTCCAGAGGAAAATGCCTTTCTCCTTGAATTTGAATACAAAAAAAATCACCTTCGTCAAATAGGTTATTTACGAGGAGATGAGCTCCTGCCTCGTGGTACTTGCGCCAGTCATATTTATGTACAAGAACTTCTGGTTACCGAGCTCATTTACTCAGATGTATTTACCCAAATTGATGACGATCAACTCAATGCCTTGCTGTCCAGCATCGACTTCGAAGCAAGAAAAAATGATACGTTTCAGCGTGCTGGAGTTTTCGATACCGCGCCAGTCAAAGAAATCTGCGAATACATTCAAAGTATTTGTGGAGAAGACGTAATAAAATACGATCCGCGCGTGGCGGGAATTACCTACGCTTGGAGTCAAGGCAAAACGTTCGTTGAAGTACAAGCTTTGTGTAATCTTGATGAGGGCGACATTATTAGCGTTTTTAGGCGAACCATAGATCTCTTACGTCAGATGCGGGAGGCCATAAGCGATTCTGTTTTGCGAACGCGCTTAAAAGCATGTATGGAAAAACTTGATCGAGATGAAGCTGCGATAATGGAACTGTAGGGCCAATTCATGAATTGCTCTTACTTATTGAAAAGAAAAAACAAAAGGGAAAAGCGAAATCGTTCGCTTTTCCCTTTTTAAACTACTCTGAAGTGAACTCGTTCAACTAAAGTTGAACATCGAGTCTTCGGTGACATAAGTCTCCACTGGAGACTATCGTACTGGAGACTATCGTCACCGAAGCAGGATAAGGTGTACCGCTCCCACTTGTAGAAGTGGAGTCTTACGATTTGGATAACCTTTAAATTACTCGTAGTTTATTCCTTTGTCAGTTACTCAGATACCTCAAACTCATCTTTACCTACTCCACAAACTGGACATACCCAATCATCTGGGATATCCTCAAAAGCCGTACCCGGTGCAACCCCAGAGTCTGGGTCTCCTACTTCAGGATCATAAACATAACCACATGCAGAACAAACATACTTTTTCATGGAACCCTCCTGATGCTTTCATTTAATGTTTCTAAAATTAAACATATTTTAGCACTTTCTAGATTTTATAGCAAACAGTCTAAATCTTAGGGCCTAGAATGTCATCTTAACAAACCGTTAGAGAATGAAATGTTGTATTGCTTTTCAACATAGCGACTAAAGTTCTCGACACAATGGCAAGGTGCTGAGTGATCGCAAAAACCCACCTCGAGTTTACCGATCAAATGATGGTGCAAAATATGCACATTAATGTATAAGTGGTTCACCCGCTCGTTAACTTCTAAATAATAGCGTAAAGCGAAATAGAAAAATACTAGCATGACCATACTCATAATTATCCCTCTCTCCGGCAAAAGCCAAGGAAGAAACAAAATACACAACCCAACAAATAAAAGAATTAACATCCCGATCGCTTCTTGAAGTTTAGCGGTTTTCCACTCCTTATAACGGCTAAGAAACTCATAGAATAACAGTGCCATACGCACTGAGGGAACAGGTAAATTTTGGTGTCCAATTGTTTTGATTGCGGGCTGGCAAAGTATTCCCACCCTTATCCATCCCTTCATGCCAGCAAATTATAAATTCCCTTGACTGATTAAACGGAAGAGATCGTCAAGATTGCCAGCATAATCAGTCTTCTCCTCTGATTCTATTGATCCTATGAAAAACATCTTCATCCCCAGTTCTCGACAGATTATGTCTCGAGTCTGCCCACTGACTAATAAACAACTATCAGGTTTAACACCAAGATTTTCAGCAACTTCTCTAAAAAATCCTAAATGAGGTTTAAAAAAATGAAAGTTATCCAAAGCTGGAATTATCTTAAAATGTTCTGGCGTAAGCCCAGCCCAGCGTATATGTTCTTGCATGGCGCATAATGGTAACACCGGATTCGAAGCAACAGCGGTTAAAAATCCCTGTTGAATGGCATACTCAACTACTTTGACCCCTTGAGGAACGGCCTCCACTAGGCAACGTAAGGCAGGGAAATCGGATTCATAAAACTCCTCAAAAATCGGCCGCAGTGTTTGAAAGGAATGCCCTGTAGCTTTACTAAAGTCGTCGTAAAACGTCTGGATATTTGTCTGCCCAGGTTTAGGGTCACTTTGGGAAGTTTCCAACGATCTTAAAAGTTGTCTTGAAAACTTATCGGGTGACAGTAGATGCGCAAAGCGAGGTGCCAAAATTCCTAGGTAATTGCGCATGAAATCAGTCGTATCAACATCTGTCAGAGCTCCCTCAAGGTCAAAGAGAATGGCTTGGATCAAGGTTGTATCCTCCTAATCGAGGTCTTAAACACAGAACGATTACTTGTTCCGGTTCTGTCTCTATTATTCTCCTTTTCCTTACGATTTTCCTCCTAGTGTTTGAGATGTTCCATTAAACTTTTATATTCCCTCATCTCTAAAAATAAATTCGCACAAATTTCTAATGGCTAGCGAAGGGACCACCACCAAGACGATAAGCACGATACTCTCCAGTGACAATAGTCTCCAGTACGATAGTCTCCAGTGACGAAAGCCTCCGGTGGAGGGTTTCGCCGAAAGCGCACGGCCATTAACGAATGCTATCGCGCTGAGGATGAGTATCGCCGAAGCCGTGATCCCGAAAGGAATACCTTCCGGCGTAGGATAGGGTTTCGCCGAAGCCGCAACAACAAAGGAAACTTACCGGCGTAGGATGAGTATTGCCGAGCCACACACCCAAAATGATACTTCGTGGCGAAGGAACTAGCTTATCGCCACACTGTAACTCATTACGCATACTCCTGCAGTGTGGATTTGGTAAGGCGCGGTAATGACGAGAGAAAAGAGGCCCCCCTGGAATAGTCATCCCCTGAGGACCCTTACAGTTCTCAGTCTCGCAACGACCCACTCTGTTCACAGAGGTGCAGTACTGAGATCATCCCTCCCTAACGAGCTGCAGACACATAAGGAGGGCCGTTACCTTTACTTTGTGAGGCTTAAGAAAGTGATTCCCAATCCATACCATAAGAAAGTTTAATTCAGATTTTAGAAAAAAGGCATTTACCTATATAACCTTCTTACAACTTTATCAACAAATAAAATTTATAATTGCCCTTTTCATTGTCTTAAATTAAACTAAATCATTTTACAGATATAGAAACCTATTTCTTCTCCCCTACCTTGCCTACACCTTTTCTCCTTAACGCGATTTCGCTCGCTTTCGAGGCAACACATTGCCTTAGTACCTTTGGATAAAAAGATGTCTGCTCATTTAACTTATTTCTTGGTTGACATTGGAAAATCCTTGGGAGAAAAATGCAATTTTTCCACTAATAATGTACAAAAAGGTTACTTGATCCAAATCGTAAGACTCCCACTTCTTCAAGTGGGAGTGGTACACCTTGTTCTGCTTCGGTGGGGGTAGAGTCCCCCACCGAAGTCTCGATGTTCAACTTTAGTTGAACGAGTTCACTAAGCTCTGAGCCGCCGCAAAGGCCATTTGAGCCAGAGGAGTCGGATAAATACCAATTGCTAAGGTAATCAACATGGTAAATACCATCGTGAACTTTACCGCTCCATGGACAGGAACATCCGGCAACCCTTCACCCTCTCCTAGGTACATCACTTTGA
>Ga0209347_1003063_pt1 | contig 20395 bp, 13 predicted proteins | sample AutmiccommuBRH23_FD_187382 | JGI IMG/M metagenome (GOLD analysis project Ga0209347, IMG submission 187382) | Deep subsurface microbial communities from Mt. Terri, Switzerland - Autotrophic microbial communities BRH/23 (SPAdes) (version 2) | ecosystem: Environmental > Aquatic > Deep subsurface >...
ATTTCGGATGGCGTCGACGGCTTGCTCGCCCGTGGCTTGAATCAGGTAACGCAACTCGGTGCGGCGCTGGATACGGTTGCGGACAAAGCCTTGGCGGTGGTTGTATTGGTCATGCTGACGCAAGCGGACGCCATTCCCTTATGGGTCACGCTGGCGATACTGGTACGCGACAGCATCATTGTCATGGGTGCGCTCGGGTATCGCGGGTTGGCGGGGCATCTCGACATTCATCCGACCTGGCTGGGGAAGACGCATATATTTGCCGAGTTTGCCTTGCTGGCCGTGGTGCTGGGCAATCTGGCCGAACTTGTGACAGTCGGCCGCTGGCTTGATGCGCTGTTCGGCGCGGTGTTTGTGATTGCCGTCCTGTCCGGGGTGCAGTATGTCTGGATATGGAGTGCCAAGGCACGACGTGCGCGCGACCGGGTCCGTTTCAAACTTCACTGAAAGGCAGGCGTGCCTGACGTTCCGATTCGTTGCCGGATTTGATCCGGTACATTGCCGCATCGGCAGCGCGCAGGAGGGCATCTTCGTCATTGCCATCCTCCGGATACAAGGCCTGGCCGATGCTGGCGGCTATTTCCAGTGCCAGCCCATAGAAATTCGTATCCGTATTCAACTCCTGCTCAATCTTGTGTGCAGCGGCCAGCAGGTCGTCCCGACCCTGCACGCCTTCGAGCAAAACAACGAATTCGTCCCCCCCCAGGCGGGCGACCGAGTCCGAATCGCGCACGCTTGAGGTGAGGCGTTTCGCCACTTCAGTCAGGACGGCATCGCCCACGTGATGGCCATGCTGGTCGTTGATCTCCTTGAAGTGGTCCAGGTCCACATACAGAATTCCCAGTTTTGTACCGTATCGGTGGGCGGAACGGATAGCCTGTTGCAACCGGTCATAAAACAACCGGCGGTTGGCAAGTCCGGTCAGCGGGTCGTGCGTGGCCTCTTCATGCAATGCGGCGCGTGAACGTTCCAGTTCAACCATCTGGTCGAGTATCTGCTGGGAATAGAACCTGATTTTTTTCAACGTGGCCAAGGCAATCAGCAAGGCCAGCGCCGTGGCGGCGATGCAAAACACCAGGGTGAGGATAAACGTTTGCCGATAGGTTCGACGCGCTTGCTGCTGAGCCTTGAGATTGGCGCGATGGTACAAATTGCGCATGTTCGCCAATTGCAGATTAAAAGCTTGCTGCACTGGAACGGCCTGTTCAACGAATAAGCGTCGGGCCGCGGTATTACGCTCAGCATGGAGTAGATTGATGACCTGGTCCTGTAGTGATTCAATTTGGCGGATCAGATGGCTTTGGGTGTCAAAAATATATTTTTCCTCTGCAGTGAAACCCATTTGTCGCAAGCCATTTCGACCGCTGCCGACGAGAAACCCGGCGCGATGGTATTGCATGAAAAACTTGTCGCGCTCGAACGGGTCTTCGGTTAATGCCATATGGAAGAGACTGTCGGTCCGCATATGCGCAGCGACCTGGGTCTGGGTAATGAAGTCGATCTTGCGGTTGTGGATGTCAATCACCGCACCGAACTGCGAATCCAGTGCGCGCAACTGAAGCAGACCGTTTATCCCCAGTCCAAAAATCAGAACGATCAAGGCGATAAAGGCCGCGCCGGTAATGAGGGAAATTCCGCGTGGGAGCACGATAGACCGGTGTGATCAAACTGAGGGACGAAATCGTGCATGCATGTCGGCAATGCTCATGATGGACTGGCGTGTTGCAGGCTATGCAGGGTATGCGCGATGTCCTGGGCATGAGTGGCAGGGTTGACCTTGTCAAAGCGTGCCGCAATACGCCCGTCCGGTGCGATGATGAAAGTGTGTCTTCGTGCAAACCGGATCAGGCCAAAATTCATCAGGCTGCCATAGGCCGCGGAGACCTGGCCGTCTGGATCGGACAGCAAGGGAAAAGGCAATTGGTATTTTCCTGAAAAACGGGCATGTGATTGCGGATCATCGAGGCTTACCCCGACCACTGCCGCATCAAGGTTGCGATACAGGCCGATGTTGTCACGAAAACGGCAAGCCTCTTGGGTACACCCGGGAGTGTCATCCCTGGGATAGAAATAAAGCACCAACCACCGTCCGGCATAGTCGCTGAGGCGGTGCGTTTGACCATCCTGGCCCAGTAGGGAGAAAGCGGGGGCCGCACTGCCTTCAAACCGCTGCGTGCCCGGACGCAGCATCCATAGCCCCGCGCTTGCCAGCAATAACACGACCACCACGCCGCCGAGTATTATTTTAAGCATGAATTCACCTGTCTTGCATCATAGTTGGCTTATGCACGCAGTGCAGGAATTCGGTAAGGTTCGGCAATTCACCCGGGATTCGGTAGAATGCGCGCCACGCCCTGGTAGCTCAGTGGATAGAGCGACCCCCTCCTAAGGGGTAGGTCACACGTTCGATTCGTGTTCGGGGCACCACCACGACCTGGCTGTAGTGCCTGTCGTGGCTGCATGCCTGAACAGGCCTGCAGCCAACGTATTTTGGCGTGTCCACGGGTTTTGCAGCAGAAGCAATGCCCACTTTTTCTGTCCATCGTGGCTCCCTCTACCGTAACGACAGGCTAGATCAGGCCGAGTGCCATTGCTTTATGGATGCATTCGCGCCGATGCGAGACCTGAAGCTTTTCGCGTACCGCATCCAGGTGTTCCTCGACGGTTTTATACGAGGTAATGCCGATATCGCGCGCGATCTCCTTGTAGCCTTTCCCTTGTGCAAAAAGGACCAACACCTGATGCTGGCGACGCGTCAGCTTGATTGCAGGTTGCGCGGGCACCGTCGGACGATGCATTTGACGCCGGTCCCCTTGACGTCGGTCCTCGCAACCTCGTGGTGGCGGGCAGGGCTGAACCTGCAGGCGCGTCGCGCGCGCATCGATGACGCGTCCGGCCTGGGTGCCGGCCGGAGCAGGGGCGGCGGATACGGGAATCGCTTCACGCGCGTAGAACCGTGTCAACTCTCGGGCGACAAATTTTGCGAGCAGCAGTTTTTCTCCGAGCGAGCCTTCGCCGCTATTGAAAATGGCGATGCACGCCATGAGCTTCAGATTGGCATCAAGCAGCGGCACGGCCACGGTGGCCCAGTTGTTGAACGGCGAGGCGCCACGCTCGGCGCTCGTGCTGATCATGGCTTCGCGGTAGCGAATTGCCAGCGCAATCGCATTGGAGCCGCAGCTGGACTCGCTTAACATGGTGCCGCTGCTCAGGCCCATATCGCGGGTCGCGGTGTGCATGACTTCGGAGGACGAATAAAGCGTAATGAGACGGGCATTGGCATCGCTCAGCACGAAAAGATCGTTTTGATCCGAAAAATCGCGGTAAATATCGGAGAAGGTTTGCTGGCCATAGGCCCGGATGGTGCTGTGTCGCTCGATGAAATGATCGAGTTCCTGGCCGTCAAGCTGGGTAGCCGGCCAGATATTGGTATTCTTTGTGTTTCTTGAGGGACAAACCTGATGGGAGTAATCTTTCCACCCCTCGGCCGATGGCTTCAATTTGAGGGCCCTGACACTGTATAAATTATTCATGATTTTTACTCCGCAATGTGTTTTTGTTGCTGACAAACTTTTGTTGTTTTTAATCCGCTATCCCCCGGGTCGGGATAGGGAATGCCAAAGCTGGACGTCATTCATTACCGAATCCAGAAGCAGCCTTGGGTCTGCAACCGGAACGCGACATCGCCGGTTATCGCTTTTCTCTATGGCCAACCCCCGCACCTTCCAACGGCTGGATAAAGGGCGAGCGCGGCCATACCGGGGCCGCATTCAGGTCCTTGATGTGGGATTTCAGATCGCCCGGTCGCATACCCTGTGCCATGGCGTCGACAAAAATATCCACTGGAGTCCAAGGCTGGCCCGTGGCTTGGTTCTTAAGCGGCTTCACATTCTTGAACCCCTTGTAGCTGCAGAGGGTGTCGTCCGAGTCCATCGGACGTGAACACCCCGTAACTTTCACCACCAGAGAAGGTGTGACTGCCTTGCCGGATTTGCTCAGGGCGAGACTGGTGACCCGGCTACCATCGGCATTGTCGAGTTTGAATACCGCGTCCAGACCGGAAAACCCTTCAAGCCAGCCGCCAGATTGTTTGAATACATCCGGAGAAAACACATTGGTGAGGGCTTCTTCCATGACATCGCGCAAGCGTTCGCCGCTGATTTCGGCGGTCGAAATCGTGTACGGAACCGGGAAATAGCGGTAGGCATCTTCCAGGGTAATATCGCCCGTCGCCACCGTATTGTCTTCGATCGGGATGTCATGGCCTTCCGACATGCCATGCGCATGCGCGGCGAAGCCCCGGCTGTTTTTTGCGCCCACGACACTGTCAAAACGAAAGCCGGGGGTTATCGCCACATCGGTACCGGATTTACGCAGCAGAATGGCCCCCATCAGATCATTGAACCGGCTTTCAATCACCTGTCTGCGGTCCAGCACGACATCGGTGTGTCCGATGACCGTGTTGATCGGTTGTGTCAGTTTTTGTTTCATCATCGGCATCGGAATGCCCATGTTGACGTTTTTGGCAAGGAAAGGCGCACGTGCCTTGTCCACCAAGGCCTTGATCACGGGATCTTCGGGAATGCTGTTGTCGATCGGAGTGAGTTTCCATTGCCGATCCACGACCTTGCCGCCCAGGACCTTGATGTCCATTCGCCCGAGGTTGCCGTCATTGCCGGCTTCGACCACCAAGGCGCCGCTTTTTGAGGTCAGCGGCGTGTAGATGGCCTCATGGGTGTGCGCTGAAAAGATAACGTCCACGCCCGGGTCGATGATCTGGGCCAGACGATAGTTTTTCTGGATGCCCAATTCGCTCATGACCACCACCACGTCCGCCCCTTCCGCACGAAGCTTCTTCTGATAACGGTTGACCAGTTCGCGATAGTTTTCTTCGCCTTCGACGAAGGACATGCCCATCGCCAAAAGCTTGTGCATCCGCGGCACGATGTCGGAAGTCAGGCCGATCAATCCCACTTTCACGCCATTCATGTCCTTGACCATGGTGGCGGGCATCATCAGCTGTCCGCGGCGCATGGGGGGCAGAGTCAGGCTCACGTTGGCCGCAAGGTTGGGAAAATTGGGACGCTTGATTTCGCCGAAAGGCATCATGGTTTCGCTACCGCCATCTTCGCCTTGCTCCGATCCCTTGCCGCCCCTGTCGCGCAGGCGGCTGAGAGGGCCACTGCGCTTGCTGTTGCCGGTTCGGCGCTGCATCGCTCCCATGATTTTGGTGATGGGCAGATCGGTGTAACGCATACGGGTAACCATCGGACCATAGGCGAAATCCCAGTTACCCACCACGCCCACATCGATATTTAACGCATTCACGGGGTCGACAATGGCATTGCCATTGGTAAACAGGGCTTCGACGCCGCCATGGTAGGTATCGCCAATATTCATGAAAATCGAATTGGGATTATCGGCGCGTATACGCTTGACCATGGTCGACAGACGGGCGATCCCGCCGCGTTCAACGACTTTGGTCTGGGTTGCTGGCTGTCCCGGTGACGCATCGGGCACAAGATCGGCATGCGGGGTTAAATGCGCATGGAGATCGTTGAAATGGATGAAAGTAACAGTAACAGGGGAGATGGATGGGGCTGCAAGCGCATCGCGCCCACCTGCCAGGGAGGTGAGTAGCGTCACCAAACCATAGAGAAAGAACGCTTTGATAGAGAAAAGTGGTCGGATTGAAGGGGAGAAGAAGTTATTGTGGGAATTATCGATAACATTCATTGAGTTAACCCTTTATTGGTTTTACGTTCTGCTGTGCGGAACTCCGAATTCCCACTGTACCGTATATTAGCGTTACCGTATGTTACCGATTGTGACGGGCTGGAACGCGACTGTTGACAGGGCCATGAACATGAATCTGATTGAGCCTGCTCGGTCTTGCACCTGTATGTGTAAACAATAACATCGATTCATGACAGGTTCTGTCCGTTGCCATCCGGAAACGGCGTAAGGCGGAGGGAGTGCGGTCGTAGGGAAAACCTTACGTGCCAGCTACGGGTGCAGCGTTGCGATGCAATGGCGGAATTGTGTTCCCGATGGCATCTGGGCCCGATGGCCGTCGAGAGGTGTTTGGTGAAGACGGGACCTCGCCTAGCGGATCCCGCTGTTTGCCCCTTCTCGCAGGCAGGTTGATGCGTGACCGCAGCTTCTGGGCGGCACCCATCCCCCCCTCGTTTTAATTGCCTCGCTTTTGCCGAAGAGGCAATACCCGTTATTTCCCGGGCCCGTGATTTCGAGGATTGTTTTAAAGGCCCCCCTCGTATGAAATATGAAGCAGGGAGTAAGGGCGCGAATTCGCCGGAGTTCGCATGCGGCAGGCTGTACGATGAGCTGCGCCGTGGCCTGCCCCCGAATTTTTAAGGCCTAAATTAATAAAGGATATTGCCATGAGATTTCCCCTCCATACGGATGCTTCCGTTTCATCCCGCAGCGCAGCCAAGCGCTCCAGCCCGCTTTTTCGACTCCGCATGGGGCAGATCCAGGGCGCAGCAGCCCTCATGTTGGTGGCAGCGACCTCGACTGGCGTAGCGCTTGCCGAGCAGGTTGATGCGAGCGGGGCTGACAAAAACCCCGGCATCAAGCTCACGCTGGTTCAGATCGGCGATATTCACGGCCACCTGATTCCGCGGCCGCGTCTGCGCAGCGATGGTCGGGTGGGCGATGAAGGGGGTTTGGCTCGGCTGTATACCAAAATTGAGCAGATCCGTGCGGTCAAAAAGAATGTCGTGCTGCTCAACGTGGGCGATACCATCCAGGGCAGCGCCGAGGCGCTCTACACGCGCGGCCAGGCACTGATCGATGTGCTGGACAATTTCGGCATTGACGGCATGGGTCCCGGAAACTGGGATTATATTTATGGCAAGGACCGGTTCCTGGAATTGTTCGGAGTCGGGACCGGAACAGGGCCTTCCGGAACACGTTACGGCGCGGTTGCTGCCAACGTATACCATGCCGGTACGACCAACCTGCTTCTGCCGCCTTACTTCGTAAAAAACGTGAATGGCGTCAAGATCGGCGTGCTGGGCCTGTCGAGTGAGCGCGCAATCAATGCCCTCGGCCCCTTCGTTACCGAGGGCATCGACTTCACGGGTGACGCTGAGGAAATCCCCGGCTATGTCGACATGCTGAAAAACAAGGAAAAAGTCGACCTGATCGTGCTTGTTTCCGAGTTCGGCCTTGCGAAAAACGTGCTGATTGCAAATGCAAACCCCGACATCAATGTGGTTATTTCCGCCGACATGCACGAAGAGACGCCGCGCGAAATTATTACCGATAGCGGTGCGATTGTGTCTGAAGTGGGTCAGGACGGCACCCGGCTCGGCCAGCTGGATCTGGTAATCAAGTCCGGCAAGGGCGGCAAGGGCGGCATGAGGATTGCGAGTCATAATTACACGTGGCACGAAATCACCGCCGACATCCGGGCTAACCCCAAGATTGCGGCTGCCATCAGAAAAGCGCGCGCGCCGTTTGTTGCGGGTCCTGCGTTCGTTTCCCACACCAACCCGATCAATGGCACGGTGCTGTCGACCCCGATCAATAAAGTGGTAGGTACTGCTGCTATTAGTCTGTATCGCGGTAATCACTCGGATCATCCGATTCCCGGCGTGCTGGAAGGCAGTTCCTCCAACTTCTATGCCGACGTGTTCCGCGATCAGGCCGGCGCCGATATCGGTCATTTCCGCGGTTTCCGCTACGGCACGCACGCGGTTCCCGGTCCGATCAAGCTTGAGGACATCTATCACCACATCCCCGTGGGTCCGCAAGTTGCCAAAATCACCCTCACCGGTCAGCAGGTCAAGAACAACATCGAGAACAGCGCGAATGGTTCGCTGAATCCTGATGTGTTCTCCTGGACGGGCGGCTGGCTGAACGGCTACGGCGGCGTGCGGATGTCTATTGATGCCTACATGCCCGCAGGGTCGCGTGCCTCCAATATCCAGGTCAAGCGTGCTTCGACCGGCCTATGGGAGCCGCTGAACCCCAGTGCCACCTATACCTTTGCTGGCTACTGGTATGCCCAGGACCCGCAAGTGGTCGGTGGTATCCGCACCACCCAGACCCCTGTCGTGGTTAAGGGAACGCAGGGTGAGACGCTAGACGGTACTCGGGTCGTGACGAATTACCTGAAAACCAATGTTGCCAATCCGGAAATGGGTCGTGTTGCCAACCTGTTCGCCTTGCCAACCTCGGTTTATGGCGGTCCTGAAATCCAGCCGCTGCTGGGCGTGAACACAATCCACACGGAACCCTGCCAAACCTGTAAACAGTAAAGCCGGGGTTGCCCATGGTTCATTCATGGGTAACCCTTTCTCGAAAACAAACTGCGTAGGCAGTTTTCTGCATTTACATTGCTGCTGACAGGTACGAATGGTCCCCATGAAAGGTCTTCTTTTCTGCGTCCCGCTGTTCGGCACAATGCTTTTTCGCGTGTTTCGCACGCTCCCGTCGCGCGCATTCATCCCGACGGCCCCATTTATCAAGCTGAACGGTTCTGTTCATTCGTGTTTTTCAGTTGTCTGCCAGTCATACCCGACGCGGCCTTTCCGCGGCGGAGAAGTTGATTTCAGGCTGGACAAGGCAGCAATTACAGTAAGGAAATACCGCAGGCGGGGCATCAGCATCCTGCAAAAACCCGTCGGAAGCAGCCTGTATTGAAGACGGGAGGATGGCGAGCGCGCAACAGGTGTCGCGCGCGCCACTGAGATTTTCAGGGCTGGCGTCGAATAACTGCCAGCTGCCAGGAGGATGCTATCGTTGCAGTGTCGGTTCGGTGTGTAGGTAGTCCCGCGATTAGGTTGTCATGTTTGAAATAAGGCGGCAGACCATTGCGCCATGAAAAGGAGTATCAATATGAATGGGAATCACACGCACTGGCGACCTGCATTGTTCGTTGCACTGGCTGCCGTAGGCGTTATCGGTCTGTCGTCTGGCGCGTACGCCGCGCCAAATTCACCCAAAGTGTGCTCCCCTGACAAGGTGGGCACACCCGAGATGTTCCGCTGCGAATCCTATACCTCAAAACCGAAAATCGCGGTGAGTGCGCTGCCTGCGACCGCTCAGTCATTCGCACGCGGTACGCCCGCTTCACGCGCACCCATTCCGGGCGGCGAGTTTTTCCCGCAAAACTGGTCACAACTGGGCTTCAATCAACGCCACAATCCGGTTTTCAGCGTACCCGCAGGAGCCCCTGCCTATTTGAAGCAGGGGACATTCTGGGCAGCACCCCTTACCGGGCTGGATTTCATGGACCTGCGGCGGGCGTTGCCCGCAAGCGGCAACCCGGAAGCCTGGGGTTCCACCACCTCGCAGCATCTGGGCAACGTGATGGGGGCTTCAGTCGCCCGCGGCATTGTCTACGTGCAGAACGGACGCCGTGAAATCTGGGCGATCCGTGCCGATACGGGTGCCGCAATCTGGCGCAATGAGGTCACCGCCTCGGCAGGGATGGGCCAGGCTGTAGTCGAGGAAGTGAACGGTCGGCTGATGGTCTTCTCGCCGGTAGGCGACGCCGCCTTTACGGTACAGAACGCCATCGACTTTACCCATGGCAAACCGCATTTCCGCGGTGCCAACTTTGCCGGCGTGTATGCCTACGACGGCCTCACCGGTAAACAACTGTGGCGTTATGACACCCAAGGTTCGGCACGGCCGACCCCGGTCTATCGTGACGGAAAGCTGTACGTAAACACCAACAACAACACGTTCATTGTGCTGGATGCAGCAACCGGCAACGAGTTGGGCAGTGCCATCAATCCCGGTAACGGCTTTGCCGGTCTGGCCGCCGCAAACTGGTACGACACGGCAGATGGACGCCGGTTGATCGTTTACGGCACGATCCGTCCGCGTCGTATTCTTGCCATGGACGTTACCAATCCCGCGGCACCGTCGTTGGCCTGGACCATCACCCCTGCGAACGCGACCGCGAATGCACCGGGCGATACTTCGGCTGCAGTGGACCCGGAACTGGGGCTGGTCTTCACCACGGTATTCGTGAATACGGGCACTGACGCTGCGCCGGTATTCGATCTGAACATGCTCGCGCTCAACGCCACCACCGGCGCGGTGGTGTGGAGCCAGTTGATGGGCGAAGGCGACAGCCCTCCCGGATACAAGGGCAGTGTGCCGATGGTGCACAACGGCGTGGTCTACGCCGGCAACACTTCAAACGGCACCTTCCAGGCATTCAATGCGAGCACCGGTGCGCGTTTGTGGGTAGCCGATTTCCGCGAGGCGGATGATCCGGCGGAGTTTATCCATCGTCCCCGTGCAGCCGCCGTTTTCTATGAAGGCAAGGTCATCGTGGCAGAAGGGCGTGACATCCACACGCTGGATGCGGCAACGGGTGTCGAACTCAATCGCTTCGAGAATCCCGGACTGTTCGGGGTGTGGGGGATCAACCAGCCTGTGATCATCGGCAAACTGCTTATCCAGTCGTCAATCTCTGGCTGGGTCTTCGCAGCGCCGGTTGATTTTATTACCAGCCAGCCGGGCGTCGACCCCAGTCGCTTACCCATTGAAAGCCTGCCTTTCCCACAGATTCCGCCGGAATACATGAACCCGAAGGAGCTGCCTGGCGTGGAGCAGGCGAAGAAGTTTCCGTCAGAGTGGTTGTCCTATACGGCGGGCCAGGATCACAACAGTTACGTGCGCAAGGGTCCGGAAAATATCGCCTGGCAAACGCCGCTCAAGGATGCCTATCCGCTTGGCGCCCCGCCGCTCGATGAAGCGCTTTACGGTAGCGAAGTGGCCAGCCACATGATGCACCAGTATGTTGGGGTGGGCTCCGGCGTGTCTCCGGTGAATGGCATTCTGTATACGGGCAGCGATCGTTACTCGATCAATGCACTCAATGCCACAACCGGCAAGATCATCTGGCGTACACGCACCCAGAATGCCAACTTTGGCCAGCCCATCGTAACCCCGAATACCGTGGTGGCAGGCGGGGGTGACCCTTGGCTGAATCTGGGCGGGACCGGCGGATTCCGCAGTCAGTCGCCCAACACCACCATCGGCGACAACTGGGGTTACATGCGCGGTTTCCATCCGACCACGGGCGTTGAAAAATGGACGGTATACAGCGGCCTGGGCACCAGCTCGATGACGCCGCTGTACAACAAGGGCAATCTGTATTGGGTCAACGGTGAAGGCAAGGTATGGGCAGCGAATGCCGATAGCGGTGAACCGGTTGCGCCCTTCATGGATGCGGATGGATTGCCTGTGCTGTCGCTGGGTGGATTCAACGCGGTTTCCTCGGCGAATATCTACCGGCAGGGCAACGCCGACATCATGGTGGTAGGGATGAGCATGCCGAACCGGATGGTGGCAATCGATCTGACGACCGCTGCCGTCCTGTGGACGCAGGATCTGGCCGTGGCGGGTACGACGTACCTGACCGGTTTTGCTACCGTTTCGCCCGCAGTCAGTCAGAAAAAAGGGTTGGTCGTGGGCACGGTGCTGGTGAATGCCGATGTCGCCAGCAATACCATTACCCAACTGGCGTTTGCACTCAATGCCACAACCGGGCAGGTCGTCTGGACACAGGCCATCGCGACCGGCCCGATTCCGGTCGGCGGTTTTGTCGGACCGACACCGCTGCTGGATAAAGATACGGCGTATATGAACAATCCCATCGGCAACGATGTGGTTGCGCTGGATCTGCTGACGGGCGCCATTCAGTGGCGTGCGGCGGTGAGCACGTTGCCGGGGCGGTTTAGCTGGGCGCCGGGCGTTTTGGTGAATGGCAAGCTGATCCAGCCGGTCGGACCCACGCTTTATACGCTGGACACCAAAACCGGACAGGAGCTTAACCGCTACACCCTGGGAGGTTCGATGACCTTCAACCACCCCACGGTGATCGGCAAAACCTTGTATGTCGGCAACTCGTGGGGCTGGGTGACGGCCGTGCCGGTGGAACTCGTGACCGGTGACAAGTTCAAAAATGACGACCGCGATGCAGACGATGAGGACAAAGACGACAAAGACGAAAAATAAATGATACGTGCCGCGCTGCTTGCATCGCGGCACGTCGTTTGAGCGCGGTACCTCTCGTTACTCATGCCTCCCCTCTGAGCCCCCCGGGATTTAACGGTGGGGCGTCCTCTCCCCGCCCGCATAAGACGGGTACAGGCAGCGCCCGATTTCTGCTGTAATCAAGACAGCTGCTTCGTGAACATCGGCGCGTTCATCCCTCGCCTGCACGACTTGAAATTAACGGAGAATCTCCATGAAAACGCATAAAACCTTCGCGCTACGTCTCATTGCTTTATGCATGACGCAGGCCTTCCTTCTCACGCCCGTCCGGGCCGCCGATGGCCCGCCCTGTAATCCTGAAACATTGCGCACGGCGCAAATGTTCAATTGCAGCATGCCCGACAATCTCGAAGCTTTGCTGACCTTCAAGCCGGCCACCACCTATGCCGACGTCAATGCGCGCGCGGCCTTTCCGCAGCGCTGGAATCAGCTGGGCTTCAATCAGCAGCACCAGTCCCTGTTTCCCGTACCAGCTAGTGCACCCGCGTTCCTGACAACGGGCACCTTCTGGGCCGCACCCTTAACCACCGACGAGTTCCTGCGGCTGTCGGCGTCGATTCCGGCCTTCCCCGATGATGGTACCCAAAGCTGGGGCTCTGCAGTGGCAGGCACGCTGGGCAACCTGATGGGCGTGTCGGTGGTGGACGGTATCGTGTACTCACCGCTCAGCCGTAACGAGGTATGGGCGGCCGATGCAAAAACCGGCGCGCCCATCTGGAAAGCAAAACTGATCAATACGGCAGGCAACAGCCAGGTTGTGGTCGAGAAGATCGATGGTCGTCCGGTTGTATTCGTGGCATCGGGCGATGCCAACTACAACCTGGAAAACACCCTCCGGTTCAAGAACGGCATGACGCATGATCGCGGCGCGTCATTTTCTTCGGTCTATGCCTTCGATGGCCTGACCGGCGCGCAGCTGTGGCGCTTTGACACCATGGGCGCATCCCGTCCCACTCCGGTCTACAAGAACGGCAAGCTTTATATCACCAACGGTGACGGCCATCTGTATATCCTGGATGCCAACAACGGATCGTTGCTATCGACGTTCACCAATCCTGGGGAAGGCTATGCGGGCCTCGCCTCACCGAACTGGTTAGAAACGGCTGACGGTCGGCTGTTCATTACCTACGGCGTGAATCGTCCGGGCAGAATTGTTGCAGTGGATGTCACCAATGCGGCAGCCCCCGTGCTGGGCTGGTCGTACACCCCCCCCGGCGCGACCGCCAACGCGCCAGGCGACACACCCGTCGCTGTCGATCCCGTCAAAGGTCTCGTGATCACCAATGTGTTCACGACTACGGCCACAGCAGGAGTATTTGATCTTGTGGTGTACGGACTCGACGCCACTACCGGCGCGGTGCGCTGGTCGGCATCTGGCGGTACCGGCCCGTCCATCCCCGGTTTCAAGGGCTCGGTGCCGATGATCCATGGTGACGTCGTATACATGGGCAATCCGCTGAACGAAACCTATCGCGCCTATAACACCACCACCGGCGCGCTGGTCTGGGCAACAAGCCTGGAAGAGCCTGATGACACGCCCAATCAGCGTCATCGCGGACACGCTGCAGGCGTCTATATCGACGGCAAGATCCTGCATGTGGAAGGGCGCGACATCCGCACCTTCGATGCCGCCACCGGCGTGATCCTCAATGCCTTCGAAACGCCCGGGACATTCTCGGCGTTTGCCGCCAATCAGCCAGCCGTGGTTGGCAATATGGTTTATCTCGGGGCGTTGTCCGGGTGGGTGTTTGCGGCACCGCTGGATTACTTGATGAATTCTCCTGGCTTCGGTCAGCGTCCGTTCCCGCCACCGCATCCGGTCGCCAAGAAAAAGCCCGTCTACTACGACGCCAGCGCGCTGCCGAACAAAAAAGAGGCGAAGCAGTTTCCTGCCGCCTGGCTGGCCTATGCAGGAGGGCAGAATAATAATGCGTTCCTGCCTCAGGGGCCGGACGGGATTTCCTGGAGTACGCCGATGAACGAGGCGATTCCGCTGAATGCGCCGCCGCGTAATGAAGGGATATTCGGCACCGAATTTGCCACCCACATGACGCATCTTGCGTTTGGTGTGGGTACGGGCATTACGCCGGTCAATGGCATCAGCTATGTGGGTAGCGATCGCAACACCGTGAATGCGCTGAATGCAACCACCGGCAAAGTGATCTGGACATACCGCACCAGCAATGCCAATTTCGGGCAGCCGCTGGTGACACCCAAAACTGTCATCGTGAGTTCGGGCGATCCCCACTTTCCATTGGCGTCCACGGGCAGTTTCAGGGCGGATTCTCCTAATACCCAGGCTGGTAGCGGCTTCCAGAATCTGGCTGGACTGGATCCGGTCACCGGGATGGAAAAATGGACCTTCTTTACGGCGGGCGCGACCAGTGCGATGACGCCGCTGTATAGCAATGGCAATCTGTATTGGGTGGCAGGCGATGGGCAGGTGTGGGCAATCAATGCTGAAACCGGGGCACCAGTCAGTACGTTCATGAACAGTATCGGTTCGCCCAAGCTCAACCTGGGCGGTTTTAATGCGATCAGTTCGGCGAATATTTACCGCCAGCCGGGGCAACAGGCACCGCTGATGGTTCTGGGTAAAGCCATGCCCGACGAGTTCGTTGCCGTCAATCTCAATGATGCCAGCGTGGCATGGAAGCAAACCTTGCCGGACACTTACGTAACGGGGTTTTCCGCTGTCTCGCCTGCGGTGGATCAAAATCGTGGTCTCGTGATCAGCAGCGTTTTTGTTGGAGCGGATACCATTGATGGTCCGGTGACGCTGACCGCCTTTGCGCTGAATGCGCAAACCGGCGACGTGGTCTGGACGCAACCGCTGAGCTCGGGTGAAGCGCCTTATGGCTTCGTTGGGCCGACACCCGTTATTGACAAAAACGCGGTGTTTATGAGCAACCCCATGGACCAGGCAGTGGTTGCACTGGATGTGCGTGACGGTTCGCAACTGTGGCAAACGCCTGTCGCCATGCCTGTCGGCAAGCCCAGCTGGGGTCCCGGGGTGGTGGTGGATCACAGCCGTTTGATTCAACCTGTCGGTGACAGTCTGGTGACTTTTGATGCGCACAGCGGCGCACAGCTGAACAGCTACCCGATTGGCGGCGCGTTTACCTATAACCATCCGACAGTGCTGGGTAACACGCTGTATATCGGCAACTCGTGGGGCTGGGCGCTGGCCCGCCCGGTGAGTGAGGTTACAGGCGAAGCCCGCCGTGCTGGCGGCGACAAGAAACGCAAGCTCGACAATTAATTTGTCGCATGATGATGCGGGTGTTTTTTCATCATCGCAAGCATCGTGTCGCTTCCCGGAATTGTGAGTCCGGGAAGCGACAGGCCAGTGTACGGCAGTCGAAAGAATGGGTGCCTCAGAACTTTGAGGGCATCTTTTTATCACAGGTTTGAACGCGGGCGTGCGTGACAGCGCACGTCCGCGTTCGCTGCCGGTTCCCTGCGTAAAAGCGGGGGATCGGGAAGGGCCTCCTGCGTTTATCGCGGCTATTTGAGCGCTACCCGCAGGTTGGCCATGTCGTGGAAGGGGCGGCCATGTCTGCAGACATGTCTTCCCTTAATGGAAAGCGGTCGTCGCTTTCTTGTCTTGGTTTATGAAAGGAAACAGCATATGAAAGTAAACAGCATGAAAACACTGGGTCTTCTGGGTCTCGTCTTTATTCTGACCGCATGTGCAGGCCATGAGCGTCGGGAAGATCGTCGGGAAGATCGCCGCAGCGAGGCGCAGCCCACCCAACCCGCGACCTCAATGTCGAGTGCAACGCAGATCGCGTTGCCGAACCGGGCCGTCTAAGACCCTGGCAGTAGCCGAATGCACCGATAAAGAGAACCCGAAAGCGTCGCATTCGTTCGTCCCGATTGTGGCGAGGGTAGCTTGGCCCCCGCCACCGCCTCTTCCGGGTAGCGCGCGGATACCCGCTTCCGCCTCGCGGTGTCAGGTCAGCCTGAACCCTAGACTTCCGTAACGAGATGGTTGACCATCATGCCCTGGTCTTCGTGCTCGAGATTGTGGCAGTGAAATAGATAGAGCTGGTCGCCCGGGTAGGGGTGCGTGAAATCGATCGAAATCCTCACTGTCTCAGCGGGCCAGACCTGCACCGTGTCCTTCCATCCCAGATCGGTGATCTGACGCCCACTGGCGTCGATAGCAAGCTTGCGCACGTGCGCGGGACTGTTGCGTCGCTCAATCACCTGGAATGAAAAGCCATGCATGTGCATCGGATGCGGCATGCTCATTTCCGCGTTCTGAATGTCCCAGACTTCGATCGTATTGCGACGGCTCTTGAGCGGGAAGCGATCCATATCGAAGCTTTCGCCATTGATCAGCCAGTGCATATGCTTGACAGTGATCGCAACGATGCGGGGCGTCACCCCCCGCGTATCGATCCGTTTGATCGTCGAGAGTTGCGCCGGAATTGCCACCGGCTGCACGGATTTCTGCTCGGTCACGACAAGCTTCATGATGTCGAATGCGGCGCCCAGGTCGAGTGTCGCGCCGCCCATGCCGCCCATCCCGGTCATGCCGCCCATCATCGCGCCCATGTCTGCCATGCTGCTCCCCTCCAGCGGATTGAAGGCGAGGCTGCGCAGCATGACCTCGTCGCCCTTGCGAAGCGTGCTGGCGTCGAACAGGATATCGATGCGTTCGGCCGGCGACAGATACTCCTCGTGCGCAGTATGCGGGCGCTCCAGCAGGCCCGTGTCGGTTCCGATCACGGTGTAGGGCAGCATCTTGCCGTTGTGTACAAAGGCGAGTTTGTAGATGCGCGAATTGGAACCGTTGAGTATCCGGAAACGATAAAGGCGGTTGCCGATATCGAACTGCGCATGCGGCGTAAAATTCACCAGCATGGTGTCCCCGAGCTGGCCCATGTGCAGCTGCATGGGATTGGTATCGTAAATGAGTTCGCCGGCCGTGGTGAACTGCCGGTCCTGGATGACGAGCGGAATCTCGTTGACGCCATGCTCGAGCTTCAGCGCTGCGCGCAGGGCCGCGTCTTCTTCATCGTCGACGATATACAAACCCGCGAGGCCGAAATAGGCCTGGCGTGCGGTCCTGTGATGCGCGTGCGTGTGATACCAGTAGAGGCCGGCCCGATTCGTGACCTTGAAGGCATAGTCAAAACGGCCGCCGGGATCAAGCGTACTACGTGGTTGGCCGTCCATCTCGGCTGGAACGTGCAGGCCATGCCAGTGGACAATGTGGGGTTCCTTCAGATCATTCTGCAGCAGCGTATTGAACTCGCTCCCCTTTTTCACGCGCAGGATCGGGTTCGTGAAGTCGCGACCGTCGTAGCGCGTGGTGTACAGCATCATGGGCGACGGGGTGCCGCCAATGATCGGCAAAGGGATCTGCTTGGCGGTCAATGTGAGCGGCGCGCTGGTGGCGTCAAGCACGCCCATGATCCCACTGTTCCCCGGCACCAGCAGCGGATTGCGGGGCGTGTTCGCGTCGCTCGGGCGCAGCATCGGCGATGTGGTTTCGGCGTGAGCCGGATCGTGCCGAAACAGGCCGGAACCGAGCAAGCCCAGGCCGGTGGCGGTTGTGTACTGGAGGAATTCTCGTCTTTTCATCATGACCCCTGAAGTCGAAATGTATGGAAGCGTGGCAAGCCGGCGTGATTCGTCTGCCCCCAGCGCTGTCGTCAAGGGCGCGCGGCGCGCCCGACCGGCTAGTGTGCGGTCGCCGGTGACATCCCGTCGCGGCTTCGGCTGGAGGGTGATTTTCCGTCAGCGCCTTTCTCCGATTTGGCTTTGGCTTCCGCCTCGCTTTTTTCCTGCTTTTTCTTTTGCGCTTGTTTATCCATCAGCGCCATCAGCTCCGTCGGAGACCGGTGATAGAGGCAGACCTCGTCGTGGAACTTGTCGCGGGTGTGATCAAGGCTTTGCTCGTAGCGCGGATCCTTCGGCCGATCATGACTGTTCATGTACAGGGCCACATCCCAGGCTTCCTGGTCGCTCAGTGTGCCAAAGCGGCCGTAGGGCATGTTCTCCTTGATGAAACCTGCGGCGGTGTCGACGCGATGCATGCCCGCGCCCCAGTTGAACGAATCCTTGCCCCACAGGGGCGGGAATACGAATTTCCCGTCTGCCCCCTTGGTGCCGCCGCCGTCGGCACCGTGGCAGATGGCGCAGTTGTTCTTGAACACCTCGCCGCCACGTTTGAGATCGGGTGTCAGGGCCGGCTTGGCGACCTTGACGAAGCCCTGGCCGGGCAGCTTGACGCCGGTGGGTGCATTTTTCGCCATCCAGTAGTGATAGGTCACCAGGGCGACCATCTCCTTGCTGTTCCATTCGGGCGGTGTGCCATTCATGCTGTATTGGAAGCAGCCTTGAATGCGACTCTGGATGGTGTCGACCTCGCCCGTTTTCTTGCGGTAGGCGGGGTAGAGCACGTAGGCCGCCCAGAGCGGTGCCGAGTTGGCGCGCCGCCCATTATCGAGGTGGCAGTTGACGCAGTTGAGGCCGTTTCCAACGTAGCGGGCGGCGTGTTTCTGGGTATTCTCGAAAATCTGTTTTCCCAGACGGACCGACTCGCCGAATTCATTGTCGGGAATCTCGCTCTCCGAAGGCGGCGTGAATTTGTCGGCACCGGCTTTCTTGGCATCGCCGCCGCCTCCGGCTGCGTCGGGCTTGGGCTTGGAAGCAGTCGGGGCGGCCGTTGCCGCGGTGGTCGGCGTCGTCGCCGCGGAAGCGTTTGTATTGCGCTTCCCGGGTTCGCTTTCAGGCACGACCTGGCGCGCGCAGCCATGGACCAGCGCAGCCGCAGTCACGAGAAACACTATGCTGTGAACCGTTCTCTTGATTTTCATTTGGATGTCTCCCGCCGGGGCAGTTCAAGCGTCGCGAGGTAGGCGGCGACGGCCTGGATTTCTTCATCGGTAAGCTGTTGCGCGGTAAACGTCATCAGCTGTTGCGGATCGTTCTTGCGATCCCCCTTCTTCCAGGCCTTGAGCTGCCGCGCGGTATAGGCGGCGTGCTGGCCGGCGATGGGCGGAAAAGAGGGCGGTACGCCCACGCCGTTCGTCGCATGGCACTTGAAGCAGGGCGGTACCTGTCGATCCCAGGCACCATTGGTGGCGATTTTCTTGCCGCGCTCGAGGACCTCGGCCGACACGTTAGGTGCCGGCACGCGGGGACGCGGTTGCGCAGCAAAATAGCTGCCCAAGATTTCGGCGTCGGCGGCGCTCACCCCGTCGGCCGCGGCACGCATGAAGCTCACGTAGTAATTGTAGTCGGCGGCGGCACTGAAATCGTGGTGAGTCAGTCGCTTGGCGTGGGTGCGGGTGCCGGCCCGAAAATCGGCCAGCTGCTTGGTGAAGTAGGGCACGGGCAATTGCGCCAGGGCGGGAAAGCCCATTTCGGCATTGCCCTGTCCGTTGGCGCCATGGCAACTCGCGCAGCCCGCCGCCGCAATGTCGCCTGTGACCGGGGCGGCGTGGCTGGGTACGGCGGCGGCAATCAATAGCAAGCCAGTGGAAATGATTTTCGGGTACATCGCAGTAGACTCCTCCAACGCTGATCGACCGGGGATTAATGCAATGTATACATTCAAGCGAGTTTGAACTACCCGCTGAATGACGGGCGGGGCCGGCTGGTGTCGCGGTTCGCGGCCAGCCGAGGTCGCGCGCAGATCGCAAAAAACAGCGGGCTGGGGCGAACCGGAACGCGCTATGCGGTCTGGGGACGATACGGTCTGAAGGACTGTTCCCTGATAGGGGTCGGCTGCACGCTTCGGAGGTGGGCAGCTGCGCCGCGGCGTCGCGGTAACGCTGGCCGTGAGCGTGTTAGGGCGCCGTCACCGGTTCGGATTCCGTATCGGGTTGGGGCTGGGTCGCGGGTGTACCGCCGGGCTTGGAGGTTGCATTTACGGCCGGTGGCGTGAAAACAAACTGCCATTCGTTATAGCTGGCGGCGCCGGTAAAGTGCTGGTCTTCTGCACTGAAGCCGGCGGTTTTCAGTGGCACGCGGGTCGCGGGACTGTGCACCCCCAGTATCTCCTGCGTCTCCGGTGCGCGGATCAGAACAAACTCGCCATCGGTAATCGGGTCGCGGTAGGCCCGCCGCAAATGGCGTACCGGCGTGGGCCGTCGGTTATCGCTGGTCAGGTCGTCCAGGGTCTGCGGCAGCCGGGGCTGACCCGGGTCGAGTTCGTAATAGCTGCGAATCGCCTGGCGATACTGCTCGCCCACGAACAGCAGGTCGGCTTCGCGCGCGCGCTGCGCATCCGTTTTCCAGAGCGAGCCCGCGGCGGCGAGTCCCAGGCCGACGAGCACAATCAGCATCAGGACGAACAGATAGGAAAACCCGGCCTGGCAGGTTTTACCAA
>Ga0209347_1003064_pt1 | contig 20390 bp, 20 predicted proteins | sample AutmiccommuBRH23_FD_187382 | JGI IMG/M metagenome (GOLD analysis project Ga0209347, IMG submission 187382) | Deep subsurface microbial communities from Mt. Terri, Switzerland - Autotrophic microbial communities BRH/23 (SPAdes) (version 2) | ecosystem: Environmental > Aquatic > Deep subsurface >...
GCGCCTCCACCACCACGCCCTGACCCACCGTTTCTCCACTCTTCAAGAGCAACCGAAAGGATCTCCTACATGGCACGCTCCGACGTCCTGGTCACCGCTGACTGGGCCGAGAGCAATCTCGACGCGCCGAACACCGTCTTCGTCGAGGTCGACGAGGACACCAGCGCCTACGACACCGGTCACATCCCGGGGGCGGTCAGGCTCGACTGGAAGACCGACCTGCAGGATCCGGTCCGTCGTGACTTCGTCGACGCCGGGCAGTTCTCCAAGCTGCTGTCCGAGCGCGGCATCGCCAACGACGACACCGTGGTGCTCTACGGCGGAAACAACAACTGGTTCGCCGCCTACGCCTACTGGTACTTCAAGCTGTACGGCCATCAGGACGTGAAGCTCCTCGACGGCGGCCGCAAGAAGTGGGAGCTCGACGCCCGCCCGCTGTCCAAGGACGCGGTGAACCGATCGGCCACCACGTACACCGCCAAGGATCCCGACACCAGCATCCGCGCCTTCCGCGACGAGGTGATCGCCGCGATCGGTGCGAAGAACCTGGTCGACGTGCGCTCCCCCGACGAGTTCTCCGGCAAGATCCTGGCCCCCGCGCACCTGCCGCAGGAGCAGAGCCAGCGGCCCGGCCACATCCCCGGCGCCATCAATGTGCCGTGGAGCAAGGCCGCCAACGAGGACGGCACCTTCAAGTCCGACGAGGACCTGGCCAAGCTCTACGCCGAGGCCGGCCTGGACGGCGAGAAGGAGACCATCGCCTACTGCCGCATCGGTGAGCGCTCGTCGCACACCTGGTTCGTGCTGCAGGAGCTGCTGGGACACAAGAACGTCAAGAACTACGACGGCAGTTGGACCGAATACGGCTCCCTGGTGGGGGCCCCGATCGAGTTGGGAAGTTGATATGTGCTCTGCACCCAAGCAAGGACTGACATTGCCCGCGGGCGTCGACCTCGAGAAGGAGACGGTGATCACCGGCCGCGTCGTCGACGGCTCGGGTCAGGCTGTGGGAGGCGCGTTCGTGCGTCTGCTGGACAGCTCTGACGAGTTCACCGCCGAGGTCGTCGCATCGGCCACCGGTGACTTCCGGTTCTTTGCCGCGCCCGGCACGTGGACGCTGCGCGCCCTGTCCCCCGCGGGCAACGGTGACGTCAGCGTCGCGCCGTCCGGCGCGGGCATTCACGAGGTCGACGTCAAGGTCGCGTGACGACGCGTTTTTTGACGCGCCCGTCACCGGGCGTTGCGCTGATCTTGCTGTGAAAACAGTGCACGATTAGCTGTTGTCGACGAACATATGGTGATCCCGCGCTGCTGGGCGCGGGATCACCACTATCTCTAGGACCTGACCATGAAGATCACGATCGCTTGCGCCGCGTCTGCGGCGATCGCCGCAGTTGCCCTCATCAGTGCGCCCGCGGCACTCGCGACACCGGAGGACGATTTCCTCCAAGTGATCGCCGGCGGTGGCATCGACTGGCCGCCGGACAAGACCCCGCAGGTCATCGAGACGGGCCAGGCGGTGTGCCAGGACTGGGACAACGGCGCCACCTTCGAGCAGGAGGTCGCCGACCTGACCAGCGTGACCGATTGGACCGACTATCAGGCCGGCTACTTCGTCGGTGCCGCGACGGGCGCCTTCTGCCCCGAGTACGAGTACAAGATCGGCTGACCCGGTCGGTTCTCCGACGCCCCGGCGGTTAGACTCGCTGCCGTGGTCCTGTTCTTCGAGATCCTCCTCGTCGCGGCCGTCGTGGTCATCACGTGGTTCGCGCTGTACGCGGTGTACCGCCTCGTCACTGACGAGTCGTGACGTCGGGCGACGAGGCGGTCGCCGCAGCTGCCGAGCGGGCGAGGGAGACTGCCGCACGCAACATCCCGGTGTTCGGCGACCTCCCGGTCCCAGCCGACACCGCCAATCTGCGCTTGGGCGCGAACCTCAACGACGCCCTGCTGGCGCTGCTGCCGCTGGTGGGTGTGTGGCGGGGTGAGGGCGAGGGCCGACGCGCCCACGGCGACTACCGGTTCGGTCAGCAGATCATCGTGTCCCATGACGGCGGCGACTACCTCAACTGGGAAGCACGCTCGTGGCGGCTGGACGACGACGGCGAGTACGAACAGCCGGATCTGCGTGAGACCGGATACTGGCGTTTCGTCGACGATCCGGGCGACCCCGTCGAGTCGCAGGCCATCGAATTACTGTTGGCGCACTCCGCCGGCTACGTGGAGTTGTTCTACGGCCGGCCCCTGAACCAGTCGTCGTGGGAGCTGGTCACCGACGCGCTCGCGCGAAGCAAGTCGGGCATGCTCGTCGGCGGGGCCAAACGGTTGTACGGGATCATCGAGGGCGGTGACCTCGCGTACGTGGAGGAACGTGTCGACGCCGACGGTGGATTGGTGCCGCACCTGTCCGCGCGACTGTCGAGGTTCGTCGGATAGTGCGACTCCTGGGTTTGATCGCAGCGCTGACCGCGGCAGGCGCCGTGGCGGCGTGCTCCACACCGGCTGAGCCTCCCGCGGGGTCGACACCGGGGTCGACGTCGACGTCGGTGACGCCCAGCGTGGGTCACGGATCACTCGCGTACTGCCTGAGCCGGCACGGCATGCCCGCACCGCCAGGACCGGCGACCGAAGCACCTCCCGGCGTGGACCCGGCGGCGTGGCACGAAGCGATGCTGGAGTGCTCGTCGCTGGCGCCGGGACCCGCAGGCTAACCCAGGACGGGCGCCCTCCCGGCGTCGGCCAACCACCGCTGCGTCAACCTTTCCAGCGTGCCGTCCTCGCGCAGCGAGTCGACCGCCCAGGACACGCATCGGGTGAGTGGACTCCGGTGGCCGAGCACGATGCCGAACCATTCCCCGTCGTCGCCGGGACTCGGGATCTGGCCCACCATGACGCCGTCGCGCAGCTCGTTGGCCACCGTGAACGCGGTCGGCAGGTCTGCGACGAGGGCGTCGATCTCCCCGTCGAGCAGCGCCATCTTGGCGTCGCCGTTGGTGTTGTAGACCTCCACCGCCGCCTCGCCCCCGACCGAGGCGGCGGCGGTGTAGCTGGTCGTGCCGACCTGCACCCCGAGGCGCAGTTTCCGCAGGCCCTCCAGGGAGGTCACCGCGGCGGCAGGCGAGCCGCGAACGGTCACCACCGCCTGGGCCACGTCGAAGTACGGCGAGGAGAAGTCGACCGCGGCCCGGCGCTGATCGGTGATGGAGAATTGAGAAAGGTTGGCGTCGAACGGTTTCCTGCCGGGCGCCAGCGCCGCGTTGAAAGGCACCCGAACCCACCGCACGTCGTCGTGGGTGTACTGCAGCTTGGCGGCCACCGCGTAGGCGAGCGCCGATTCGAATCCCTCGCCGTTGGCGGGGTCGTCGCCCATGTACCAGGGCGGGTAGACGGGCCTGTCGGCGCCGAAGGTGAAAATGCCTGGATAGAGCGTGCCCAGCACATCCTTCGTGCACTTGCGCGGGTCGAGGCTCGGGACGGTGTCGGCCGGCGGCGCACACGCCGACACCGTGAGCAGCAGGAGGACGGCGATCGTCTTCCATCCGGTGATGAAAGACAGGTGCATAGGCGGCATCATCGCAGATTCCGGACATGGAGCGGCCCCCGAGCCGTTGTTCCTGGTCGGACAAGACCGAGGGGCTCGGGGGCCGGGTGGCTGCGGGGATTTCGCCAGCGCGCGCAGGGTGCGTCAACGGCTTCCCCGGCGCTGCTAGCTCGCAGCCACCTCACATGTCCATAAGTCAATCAATTTCTCGGACCACCTCCTTCCCTGTGTACAGGCGAAGGTACCCGCGCAACGGCTGCGCGACAAGGGAATTAATCCCTCAGCGATCACTGAGGATGGCGGCGTCGACGAGCGCCGCCATGTCCTCCTGCAGGGGTGAGGAGGCAAGCGCCGCGCCGTCGAGCGTGTGCACGCGTGCCGCCAGCGTGATACTCGACACCAGCCAGACACCCTGGGCCGCAACCAGATCCGCTGGTTTCAAAGCTTGGTAGTCGCAGTCGTAACCCTTGTTGCGGGCGACCGCGAACAAGGCCTGCTGGGTGGTTCCGCGCAGTATCGGATACCAGGGCGGCGGGGTCAGCAGGCAGGTGTTGCCATCCTCGGAGGACGTGGCGATGACCACCGTCGAGCGCGGCCCCTCCAGGATGTGGCCGTCGGTGCTGACGAAGATGACGTCCCCGGCGCCGTGGCGTTCCGCGTGCCGCAGCGCGGCCATGTTCACCGCGTACGACAGGGTCTTGGCGCCCGCCAGCAGCCACGGCATCGCGTCGGTTCCATGGGCCGACAGGCCACGATCCAGCGTCAGCGCGGCGACGCCGTTGCGCCGGGCGCCGGCGACCCGGGCGGGCACCGGTCCGATCGTGGCGAACGAGGTACCCGTCGAACCGGGCTCACCTTCGCGGCCGCGGCTGTGCACCAGCCTCAGCACGCCTTCGTCGCCGCCTTCTTCGAGCCACTGCCGCACCGCCACGGCCACCGCCGCACGCCACCGCGGCAGGTCGGGCGCGCTCAGGTCCATCAGGTGCGCGGAGTGGGTCAGCCGCGCGAGGTGCGCTTCGAGCAGACATGGTCTGCCGTCGCGGACAAGCAGCGTCTCGAAGACGCCGTCGCCGCGCACGGCCGCCAGGTCGTCGGCGTGAAGCAACGGCGCCTGCGGATCGTGAAGCCGCCCGTCCAGAGTCACCACAACCGCCATGGGCTGCAAGCGTAGCCCCGCCCCCAACCGCGCTGACCGTAGAGTTGACCTATGGCTTCGACCACTTCCGGGGTACCGGCTCCCACCACCGGACCCGACGCCGGCGCCGTCTGGCACTTCGGGGATCCGCTCGGCGAACAGCGGACGGCCGCGGAAGGAGCGGTCGTGGTGGACCGTTCACACCGGGCCGTGCTGACGTTGTCGGGCGCCGACCGCAAATCCTGGCTGCACAACCTGACCACCCAGTACGTCAGCGAGCTCCCCGACGGCGCGGTCACCCAGAATCTGAGCCTCGACGGGCAGGGTCGTGTCGAAGATCACTGGCTGCAGACGCAGCTCGACGGTCTCACAGTGCTCGACACCGAGCCGTGGCGCGGTGAGCCGCTGCTGACGTACCTGAGCCGGATGGTGTTCTGGGCCGACGTCACGGTCGAGGCCGCCGATCTCGCCGTTCTGTCCCTGTTGGGGCCGCGGCTGGCCGACACGCCGGTCCTCGAGGTGCTCGGGGTGTCTGCGCTGCCCGCCGAAGGGACCGCGGTCGCCCTGGCAGACGGCGGTTTCCTGCGTCGGCCGCCGGCAAGTGGGGCGTCCCCTCAGCCCGGCTCCGGCGTCGAGGTGGACCTGGTCGTGCCGAGAGGCCAGGTCACCGGCTGGATCGACCGCTTGGTCGCCGCCGGCGTTCGGCGGGCGGGCGTCTGGGCCTATGAAGCCCACCGGGTGGCCGCGCATCGACCTCGACTCGGCGTCGACACCGACGAACGCACCATCCCGCACGAGGTGGGCTGGATCGGGCCCGCCGTGCACCTGGACAAGGGCTGTTATCGCGGCCAGGAAACCGTCGCGCGAGTCCACAACCTGGGCAAACCGCCGCGGATGCTGGTGCTGCTCCACCTCGACGCCGACGGTGACCGACCGGTGCCCGGTGACCCGCTGCTGGCCGCCGGGCGCACGGTGGGACGGCTGGGGACCGTGGTCGACCACGTCGACGAAGGGGTGATCGCGCTGGCCCTGCTCAAGCGCACCCTGCCCGTCGACACGGCACTGACCAGCGGCGGCGATGTGACGGTGGCGGCTGCCATCGACCCGGACTCGATGCCGGCCACCGACGGGGTCGGCGCGGGCCGGCTGGCCGTGGAGCGACTCCGCGGCGGGGCGCGCTGAACGGACCCACGCGGGCTCCGTGACAGGCGCCGTGACAGGGTCTGCCAGCGCCACGGCGGCGGGCACGGTAAAGTGTTGGCAGGACAATAAACACACTCAGATCGGAGCCGCCTGTTGATTGGGCCGCTCCGTTATTGCGCGAGGGGGTTCCCCCATGGGCCGCGGCCGGGCAAAGGCAAAGCAGACCAAGGTTGCACGTGATCTCAAATACAGCTCACCGCAGACCGACTTCGAGCGGCTACAGCGCGAGCTGTCGGGTTCGCCGGACGACGGCCGCCTCAACGGCAGCGACGTACCGACGGACGACAGCTGGGCGGACGAGGACGACTGGCGGCGCTAGCCTTCCTGCGCTTCCCGCAATCTGAGGCTCACTCAGAATCTGGGGTGCTGACCCACGAGCACTGCTCGTGAGCCGTCTTTGCTGCCCTTGTTGATGGTTCCGAGCGTCCAGCACTTCAGGTGGCGGGCGGTCAGCACGGCCAGCGCGCGGTCGGTGTCCTCCGGCGCGACGACGGCCACCATGCCGACGCCCATGTTGAACGTCTTCTCCATCTCGGCGCGTTCGATGCGGCCGCGCTGGGCGATCATTCCGAACACCGGTGCGGGTGTCCACGTGCCGCGGTCGAGTTCGGCGACCAGTCCGTGCGGGATGACCCGCTCGAGGTTGCCGGCCAGTCCGCCCCCGGTGACGTGGCAGAAGGTGCGCACCTGGGTTTCGGCGGCCAACGCCAGGCAGTCCTTGGTGTAGATGCGCGTCGGCTCCAACAGTTCCTCACCCAGGGTGCGCCCGAACTCCTCGACGTGCCCGGCGAGATTCATGTGGTCGATCTCGAGCAGCACGTGACGGGCCAGCGAGTAGCCGTTGGAGTGCAGGCCGGTGGACGCCATGGCGATGATCACGTCGCCGGGCCTGACGCGGTCCGGGCCGAGGACGTCGTCGGCTTCGACGACGCCGACGCCGGTGGCGGAGATGTCGTAGTGATCGGGGGCCATCAGGCCGGGGTGCTCGGCGGTTTCTCCGCCCAGCAGAGCGCATCCGGCGAGGACGCATCCGTCGGCGATGCCGGACACGATCTGCGCGACCCGTTCGGGGACGGTCCGGCCGACCGCGATGTAGTCCTGCAGGAACAGTGGCTCGGCACCGCACACCACCAAGTCGTCGACGACCATCGCGACGAGGTCGATGCCGACGGTGTCGTGCTTGTCCATGGCCTGTGCGACGGCGAGCTTGGTGCCCACCCCGTCGGTCGAGGAGGCCAGCAGCGGTTCCCGGTAGTCACCGCGGAGCGCGAACATCCCGGCGAAGCCGCCCAGCCCGCCGCGGACCTCGGGCCTGGTGGCCTTCTTGGCTAGCGGTTTGAAGAGTTCGACGGCGCGGTCACCAGCTTCGATGTCCACTCCTGCCGACGCATACGAAATGCCGTGTTGTTCGGCGCGCTCGGTCATCGAGAGCAAGGCTACCCCGCGTTTTCCCGGGACCGGCGACTGCAGCGGACCTGCCGATCCCGGGCTACGGGTTTGCCCGACCCCGGAAACGGTCATTCCGCCCCGGTGCCTGCTGAAAAGATCCGATGCCTGGTCACCGGCGCCACCGGCTACATCGGAAGCCGGCTGGTGCCGGCACTCATCGAGCGCGGTCATGAGGTGCGGGCGATGGCCCGCACCCCGGACAAGCTCTCGAGCGCCCCGTGGCGGGACCGCGCGGAGGTGGTGCGCGGCGATCTGACCGACCCCCAATCGCTCACCGCGGCGTTCCAGGGCATCGACGTCGTCTACTACCTGGTGCATTCCATGGGCAAGTCCAAGGACTTCGTCACGGAGGAGGCGCAGTCGGCCCGCAATGTGGTCGTTGCCGCGAAGAGCGCCGGAGTGGCGCGCGTGGTCTACCTCAGCGGTCTGCACCCCCGCGGCGTGGAGCTGTCGAGGCACCTGTCGTCGCGCACCGAGGTCGGCGAGATCCTCATCGACTCCGGCGTCGAAACCCTCGTGCTGCAGGCAGGCATCGTCGTCGGCTCGGGATCCGCGTCGTTCGAGATGATCCGGCACCTCACCGACCGACTCCCCGCGATGACCACACCGAAATGGGTGCACAACAAGATCCAGCCGATTTCGATCGGCGACGCCCTCTACTACCTGGTCGAGGCCGCGACGGCCGTGGTGCCGGAATCGCGCACATGGGATGTCGGCGGCCCGGACGTGATGGAGTACGGCGAGGCGATGCAGGTCTACGCCGACGTCGCGGGCCTGCGGAAGCGGGTGATCATCGTGCTGCCCTTCCTGACGCCGACGATCGCGAGTCTGTGGGTGGGACTGGTCACCCCCATCCCGTCGGGTCTGGCCCGGCCGCTGGTCGAATCGCTGGAGTGCGATGCGGTCATGCACGAGCACGACATCGACGCGGTGATCCCGCCACCCCCGGGCGGGCTGAGCAGTTACCGGGATTCGGTGATCGAGGCGCTGCGCCAGGACGGCTCCGCGTCACACAGCGGACGGCGTCACCTGCTGCGGTTCAGTCCTCCCCAGCGGCAGTGAGTCAGGGCCGGCGAATCGCCGAGGCGTTGTCGTTGTCGATCTGGAGCGGGATGCCGGTCCGGGCTGCGGTCTCCAGCATGTGCTCGATGACGTTCTTGCCCAGCGCGGTCTCGCCCGGCAGCTCGATCGGATAGACGCCGTCGAAGCACGCCGAGCACAGCCGTGACACGGGCTGCTCGGTGGCCGCGATCATGCCCTGTCTGCTGATGTAGCCCAGGGTGTCGGCGCCGATCGCGCGGCGGACGCCGTCGAGCATGTCCTCCTCGTTCGCCGAGTTGCTGGCGGCGTTGGCGATGAGCTCGGCGGGCGTGGCGAAGTCGATGCCGTAGAAGCAGGGCCACTTGACCGGCGGCGAGGCGATCCGTACGTGCACCTCGACGGCTCCCGCCTCGCGCAGCATCCGGATCAACGCGCGCTGGGTGTTGCCGCGCACGATCGAATCGTCGACGACGATCAAGCGCTTGCCGCGAATGACCTCCTTGAGCGGGTTGAGCTTCAGCCGGATACCGAGTTGGCGGATGGTCTGCGACGGCTGGATGAACGTGCGCCCGACGTAGGCGTTCTTCATCAGGCCCTGCCCGTACGGGATGCCCGAGCCCTGCGCGTAGCCGACGGCGGCCGGGGTGCCCGACTCGGGCACGCCGATCACGAGGTCGGCGTCGACGGGCTTCTCCGCGGCCAGCCTGCGACCGATCTCCAGGCGGGTGGCATGCACCGAGCGGCCGGCCAGGGTGCTGTCCGGCCGGGCGAGGTAGACGTACTCGAAGACACAGCCCTTGGGCGTCGGGTTGGCGAACCGGGTGGAGCGCACGCCGTCGGCGTCGATGGCGAGCAGCTCGCCCGGTTCGATGTCACGGACGAACGCCGCGCCCACGATGTCGAGTGCGGCGGTTTCGGAGGCCACGACCCAGCCGCGGTCGAGCCGGCCCAGCGACAGCGGCCGCACCCCGTAGGGGTCGCGTGCCGCGTACAGGGTGTTCTCGTCCATGAACGTCAGGCAGAACGCGCCGCGGACGGTCGGGAGGAGTTCGAGGGCGGCCTGCTCGAGGGAGGAGTCCGCCGCGCCGTGTGCCAGCAGCGCACCGAGGATGTCGGAGTCGGTGGTCGCGGTGATGTTGTCGCGGTTGCCCATCAGCCCCTGGTCACGGGCGCGTGCGGTCAGTTCGGCGGTGTTGACCAGATTTCCGTTGTGTCCGAGTGCCACTCCCGTGCCCGCGGCGGTGTTCCGGAATACCGGTTGCGCGTTCTCCCAGGTGGTGGAGCCGGTGGTGGAGTAGCGGCAATGCCCGACGGCGACGTGGCCCGGCATGGCGGCCAGCGTCTGCTCGTCGAAGACCTGGCTCACGAGGCCGAGGTCCTTGAACACCAGCACCTGCGACCCGTCGGCCACGGCGATGCCCGCGGCCTCCTGCCCCCTGTGCTGCAGGGCATAGAGGCCGTAATAGGTGAGCTTCGCCACCTCCTCGCCGGGCGCCCAGACCCCGAAAACGCCGCATTCTTCCTTCGGCTCGTGTTCGTCCTGCATAGGCTGCTCGGCGGTCACGATCAGGTTGCTCCCTGGGGGCTGGGGGTGACGTTGGCCAGTCTACGGTCAACTGCCGCGAAACGCGGAATCAGGCGACCGGTGTGGCCCCGGAACAACATCGTGGCGCGTTGCGTCATTCCCGGCCCGGTCAAACTCCTTGACGGAATGCCGTTTTCACCGCGGCAGGGCAGGACCGGATCAACCCGGGCCGGGAAGGGCGACCAGTGGCAGCGCGGCGGCGATCTCGGCGGCCCGCGATCCCGACATCCGCAACGCCCCCGCCGCGGCGGCGTCGCCCAGCGACAGCAGGCCGGTCGCCAGCAGCAGCCACGTGCGCGGGTCGGTCTCGACGACGTTGGGCGGATTGCCGCGGGTGTGCTTGGGACCCGAGATGCACTGCACGGCAACGAACGGCGGCACCCGCACCTCGACGGCCGCGCCTGGTGCCAGCGTCGCCAGGGTCCTGGCGGTGGTCCGCACGGCCTCGGCGATCTCGGCGCGGCCGGGTGCGGCGGCGCCGGCGTCGCGCAACCACGGCGCCACCGCAGCCACCGCGGCGCGGGTCTTTTCCGGATCGGCACCGCGGCGGACGGCCATAATCTAGGGTCTCAAAGTGCCCGTCGACCGCGACGACCCGCCGTACAAACTGGCGGGTGCGCTCTTCGTGGCGCTGACCGTCGTCGCAGGCACGCTGCTTTTCCAGCAATTCCGCGGCCAGTTCGCGACGACGACGGAACTGACGCTGCTGTCCCCGCGGGCGGGCCTGGTGGTCGAACCGGGCGCCAAGGTCACCTTCAACGGCGTCGAGATCGGCCGGGTGGCACGGATCGCGGAGGTCTCGAACGACACGGCCGACCTAACCCCCATGGCCAGGGTGACGCTCGACGTCGATCCCGGTTACCTGCCGTTGATCCCGGCCAACGTGGTGACCGAGATCCGGGCCACCACCGTCTTCGGCAACAAGTACGTGTCCTTCACCTCGCCTGAAGACCCTGTCCCCCAACGTGTCTCGAGCTCGGAACCGATCAACGTGGCGGGGGTGACGACCGAGTTCAACACCGTGTTCGAGACCGTCACCGCGATCGCCGAACAGGTGGATCCGGTCAAGCTGAACCAGACTCTGAGCGCCGCCGCCGAAGCGCTGACCGGTTTGGGCGACCGGTTCGGCGAATCGTTGATCGACGGCAACCACATCCTCGCCGACCTGAACCCGAGGATGCCCTCGTTGCGCCGCGATATCGAGCAGGTCGCGGCGCTGGCCGAGGTGTACGCCGACGCGTCCCCGGATCTCTTCGCCGGCCTGGACCGCGCGGTCACGACGGCACGCACGCTCACCGAACACCGCGGTGAGGTCGATGAGGCGCTGATGGCCGCGCTCGGCTTCGCCGACGACGCCACCGGCACCGTGGCGCGGGCGGGCCCGTACCTGGTTCGCGGCGCCGCCGATCTGATCCCGACGTCGAAGCTGCTCGACGACTACCGCGGCATGATCCTGTGCACCACGCGCAACTACGCCGAGGTCGGCCCTGAGATCGCCCGGGTGCTCGGCGGCGACAACGGTTACTCGTTGCGCTCCGCCGGGACGGTCATGGGTGCGGGCAACCCGTTCGTCTATCCCGACAACCTGCCGCGGGTGAACGCGAAGGGCGGCCCGGCGGGCAGGCCGGGGTGCTGGCAGAAGGTCACCCGCGATCTGTGGCCGATGCCGTATCTGGTGATGGACACCGGCTACAGCCTCGCTCCCTACAACCACGCGGAGATCCCCCAGCCGATGCTCGTCGACTACGTCTGGGGCAGGCAGGTCGGCGAGCCCACCATCAACCCGTGAGCCTTGACCTCAACAATTCTTGAGGTTTTACGTTGGCGGCATGACCTTCACACCGTTCGAGATCGAATTCATGAAGCAGGCCGACGTGGGCAGGCTGGCCACCATCCAACCCGACGGCACCCCACAGAACAGCCCGGTCGGCTTCACCTTCAACGAGCAACTCGGGACCATCGACATCGCCGGATATCAGATGTCGCGCAGCCGCAAGTTCCGCAATCTGGCGCGAAACAACAAGGTGGCGTTCGTCGTCGACGACATTCCATCCCGGGATCCGTGGCGGGTGCGCTGCCTGGAGATCCGCGGCACCGCCGAACAGGCGCGGCTCGACGACCCGCCGCGGGAACCCAACGGCGACGCGCTAGACGGCGCCATCATCCGCATCACGCCGCGCCGGGTGATCAGTTTCGGGATCGACGACCAGACGACCGAACCCCACCAGTTGGTCGCCCACGTCCGAAACGTCGCCTGACCCGCTCCCCCGTCGCTTCGCTCGCCCGACGCCGCTGAACGGTCAGGGCGGCGACCGCTCCAGCCTCATTGATGGCGAGGTGGGCGAGGATCGGCGCGGACAGGCTGCCGGACCTGGCGTACAGCCACGCGAAAACCCAGCCGGCGGCGCCGGTGACGAACACCGTCACCGGTACCGGCTGCCCCGTCGAGCGCGCGTCGGGCACGTGTGACAGCCCGAACGTCGCCGCCGTCACCAACCGCCCACCGGTTCCTCCGAAGGCACGGGCGGCGACGGTCCCCAGCGCCGCCCGGTAGGCCGCCTCCTCCGCCCACACCGTTCCTATCGGGATGTGCAGCAGCAGCCACCGAACGGTCGCCGCAGGCAGCACGCGTTCGGCCATGCCGCCGCGGACCGGTGCTGTCGCCATCGCAGCGGCAACCGCGAGCAACACGGGCGCAGCCGCCGACCCACCCCACCGCAGGCCCGCCCACAGTGCCGGTGGGCGCAGACCCAGGTCGGCCCGGGCCAGCGCGGCCGCCGCGGTGCCGAACGCTGCGTGCGGCGCCGGGTGCCACCGCGACGAAATCCGAGGCGCCACCGTGCTCCATCCGACGAGCACACCGGCCAGCGTGACCGCGCGAAGTTTGTCGCGCACTATTGCGCGCCGTCGGCGGACTCGGTCTCCTCCAGGGCGACGCGGATCCGTTCGGTGTCGTCCGCGGTCCAGCCCGGCGGCGGGGCGACGCCCGCCCACCCGTCGAGGATGAAGTCGCCGTAGTTGTGTCCGTGCCCACCAGGCATCGACGCGGCGTTGGTCAGGTCGGCGGCGACCTGCGCGAACGTGATGAACGGATACCACCGCATCGATGCGGTCCGGTCGCGCCCCGGTGGCTCGTCGAGCCAGTCCGGCCGGTTGAACAGCAGGTCCTGCGACCACCAGACGATCGGGTCCGACGAATGCTGCAGGAACAGCACCCTGGTGCCGTCCCACGGCGCTGCGGTATCGCGGGCGATCTGGGCCGTGTCGTTGCCCTGCGAGAACCGCACGGTGCGTCCGTTGTCATACCGCGGCTGGACCTCGGGCGTACCGGGGTCACGGCGCACCGTGATCGCATGCCACAGCGGGCTGGGGTTCGGCGGGCCGACCCACAGCACCGAGGAGAACCCCATCCTGGAGATGTCGGGCAACCAGTCGAAGGCACCCTGGCCGGCCATCGAGCCGAGGCTCTCGCCGTAGAGCAGGAGCCGCGGACGCCGGTCGGCGGGCAACCGTGCCCACCGTTCGTGCACGGCGTCGATCATCATCCGGCCCGATTCCATCGACTTCTGCTGGTCGCCGAGAAACGAAATCCAGCTCGGCAGATACGAATACTGCGCCCCGACGATCGCGGTGTCGCCGTTGTACATCAGCTCCAGCGCCCTGGCCGCGATCGGATTGACCCATCCCGTCCCGGTGGTCGGAGCGATGACGAGCACCTCGCGTTCGAAGGCGCCGGTGCGTTCCAGTTCGCTGAGCAGCACCGCCATTCGGGCTTCGTCGGTGTCGGCGGTCTGCAGACCCACGTAGGCGCGGATCGGCTCCTTGGCGGGTCGCCCGTTGATCCGGGTCAGTTCGTCGGCGTCCGGTCCACCTGCCACGAAGCTGCGCCCCTGGTATCCCAGTGAGTCCCAGCCAGCGAAAGAGTCTGGGCTGCCCGATCTTTCGGGCCGCTCAGGCTGGACCACCCCTTCGGCGGTCGTGGTGTTCTGCGGCTGGAACACCCGGTTGGCACCTGCCAGGAAGCCGCGCACCAATACGCCGTTGACCAACGTGATCACCAGCACCACCACGATCGCGGTGCCGATGAAGAGAGCCACTTCGTCGGACAGTCGCCACCGGCGGATGAGGAAGCGGGCCATCGTCTTGATGATGTCCAGCAACACCCGTGCCACGGCCACACAGACCGCACCGACCGTCACGGCGATGACGAGGGTGCGCAGGTAACCCACCGTGCTCGGGCCCTGCATGCCCATCAGCGCGGACACCTGGCGCTGCCAGCCGGCGGCGGGGATCACCATCAGCACGCAGGCGGCTACCGAGATCGCGACGGTGGCCGCTTTCAGCGCGTAGGACGTCCGCGCGGTCGGCGGCCACCTTCGTCGGCGCGAAAGCACGAACCGCCGGATCATCTTGGCGACGAACACCCCGATGCCGTATCCGATGGCGGCGTTGAGGCCGCCGATCAGGCCCTGGAACAGCCAGTCCCGCGGAAGCAGTGAAGGGGTCATCGACAGGCAGAAGAACAGCGCGCCGAAGCCGATTCCGGTGAAGTCCAGGCGCAGCAGACTCCACGCCCAGAGATGGAGGCGAGGTGTCGGGGGCGCCTGCGAGGTCACCCGAACAACCCGGGAAGCACGCCCTCCGACGTGCGCCGCAACTCCTCCAGGGTCACCGTGAACAAGCCCTGCACCTCGACCGCCGCCGCGCCGCCCTCGGGCCCCTGATCGACGACGCCGATGCGGGCGGCGGGCAGGCCACGCGTCTGGCACATCGCGGTGAACCTGCTCTCCTCCGTCCGGGGCACCGCGACGAGCACCCGGCCCGAGGACTCGCTGAACAAGAAGACGAACGGAGCTGTGCCTTCTTGCCACCCTTCGGGAAGCACGATGCGGCAACCGGTTTCGCCGGTCAGCGCGGCCTCGGCGACCGCCTGGATCAGCCCGCCCTCGGACAGGTCGTGCGCGGCGGACACCAGGCCGTCGCGGGACGCGGCGGTGAGCACCTCGGCGAGAAGCCGTTCCCGCTCGAGGTCCACCGCGGGCGGCAGGCCGCCGAGGTGGTCGGCGGTGACCTGTGCCCAGATCGAGCCGTCGAACTCGTCGCGGGTGTCGCCGAGCAGGATCAGCGTCTCGCCGGGTTCGGTGCCGAGTCCGGTGGGGATGCGCCGCTTGACGTCGTCGATGACACCGAGCACGCCGACGACCGGTGTCGGCAGGATCGGCGTGGTCCCCGTCTGGTTGTAGAAGCTGACGTTTCCACCGGTAACCGGAATGCCAAGGGCCGCAGCACCGTCGGCGAGACCACGGACCGCCTGCGAGAACTGCCACATCACACCCGGGTCCTCGGGGGAGCCGAAGTTCAGACAGTTGGTCACCGCGACCGGGGTGGCTCCGGTGACGGCGACGTTGCGGTACGCCTCGGCCAGGGCAAGCTGGGCGCCGGCGTAGGGATCGAGCGCCGTGTAGCGCCCCGAGGCGTCGGTGGAGATCGCGATGCCGCGACCCGATTCCTCGTCGACGCGCAGTACGCCGCCGTCGGCGTTCTCGGCCAGCACGGTGTTGCCGCGCACGTAGCGGTCGTACTGCTCGGTGATGAACGCGCGACTGCACAGATGCGGGCTGCCGACCATGGCGAGCAGCGTGGCGCGCAGCTCGTCCCCGCTCGACGGTCGAGGCAGCGACGCCGAGGTGTCCGCGTTGAGCGCATCCTGGGTGTCTGGTCGCTGCACGGGCCGTTCGTAGACGGGTCCCTCGTGCGCGACGGTGCGTGGCGGCACGTCGACGACGGTCTCGCCGTGCCAGGTGATCTCGAGGCGGTCGCCGTCGGTGACCTCACCGATGACGGTGGCCAGCACCTCCCACTTGCGGCACACCGCGAGGAAAGCCTCGACGTTCTCCGGGGTGACCACCGCGCACATGCGTTCCTGGGACTCGCTGGACAGGATCTCGGCGGGCGTCATATTGGTTGCCCGCAGCGGCACCGTGTCCAACTCGACCCGCATGCCGCCGTCGCCAGCCGACGCGAGTTCCGAAGTGGCACAGGATAATCCAGCGCCACCCAGGTCTTGGATGCCGACCACGAGGTCGTCGGCGTAGAGCTCGAGGCAGCACTCGATGAGCACCTTCTCGGTGAACGGGTCACCGACCTGGACGCTGGGCAGCTTCTTGCGTCCGGCACCGCTTTCGTCGCCGCCGAAGGTCTCCGAAGCCAGCACCGACACCCCGCCGATCCCGTCGAGACCGGTGCGCGCCCCGAACAGGATGATCTTGTTGCCGGTCCCGGACGCGAACGCCAGGTGCAGATCCTCTTTGCGCAGCACCCCGACACACAGCGCGTTGACCAACGGGTTGCCCGCGTAGCTGGCGTCGAACACCGTCTCGCCGCCGATGTTCGGCAGCCCCAGCGAGTTTCCGTAACCGCCGACGCCGCGCACCACACCGTCGAGGACCCGCCGGGTGTCGGGGGCGTCGGCGGCGCCGAACCGCAACTGGTCCATGACGGCGACCGGGCGGGCACCCATCGCCATGATGTCGCGGACGATGCCGCCCACTCCGGTGGCGGCGCCCTGGTAGGGCTCGATGTAGGACGGGTGGTTGTGGGACTCCACCTTGAAGGTGGCCGCCCACCCGTCGCCGATGTCGACGACGCCGGCGTTCTCGCCGATACCGGCGAGCATGGCCTCGCGCATCTTCTCGGTGGTGGTCTCGCCGAAGTACCGCAGATGCACCTTCGAGGACTTGTAGGAGCAGTGTTCGCTCCACATCACCGAGTACATGGCCAACTCGGCGTCGGTGGGCCGACGACCGAGGATGTCGCGGATCCGCTCGTACTCGTCGTCCTTGAGCCCCAGCTCACGGAAGGGTTGGGGATGGTCGGGAGTGGCGGCGGCGTGCTCTACGGTGTCTACCTCTTGGGTCAGCCCAGATGTCACGCAGACAGTTTACGGTTCGCGACCGGTCATCCCCCGGCGACGCAGAAGGCGTTGCCCTCGGGATCGGCCAGCACCACCCAGTCGAACTCCGGCCCGAAGCTGTGCCGCCCCGTTTTCCGGGCCCCCAGACCGACCAGGCGGGCCACCTCGGCCTCCTTGTCGGCGGAGTGGAAATCGAGGTGCACCTTGTTCTTCCCGGGCGTCGGGTCGGGAACCTTCTGGAACCCCAGCGCCGGTCCGCCCTCCCGGGCGACCATCACGAAATCGCCTGGGGCAACCGCATTCACCTCACCGCCGACGGCCTTGGACCACCAGTCGGCGAGCCCGTCGGGATCCACACAGTCGATGGTGATCATCTCCACTTTCAAATGCCATGCTCCGACCGTAGGTCAGGCCGGTGATAAAATGCCTGCATTCGGACAGCGCTTACTGCGCCTGGTCTCGCAGGGCAGCGCTGCTCTCGAGGGCTGCGGCGACGGCCTCGAACTCGGCCAGCGCGGCGGTCAGGTCCTCGACGATCTCACGGGCGATGATCTCGGGTGCCGGGAGGTTGTCGGCATCTTCGAGCGATTCATCGCGCAACCAGGTCACGTCGAGGTTGACCTTGTCGCGAGCGACCAGCTCGTCGTAGCTGAACGGCTTCCACCGCTCGGATTCGACGCGTTCACCGTGGTAAGAGTCGACGAACTCGTCGAGGTGGTGCCGCCGCAGCGGATTCTGCTTCAGTGTGAAGTGCTGGTTGGTGCGCAGATCGTAGACCCATAACTTGCTGGTCCACGGCTGTTCACAGGCGGGCTTCTTGTCGAAGAACAGCACGTTCGCCTTCACGCCTTGTGCATAGAAGATGCCGGTAGGAAGGCGCAGCATGGTGTGCAGGTTGAAGTCGGCCAGCAGCTTCCTGCGTAACGTCTCGCCAGCACCGCCTTCGAACAGCACGTTGTCGGGGAGAACCACCGCCGCGCGGCCGTTGATCGCCAGGATGGTCATGATGTGCTGCAAGAAGTTGAGCTGCTTGTTGCTGGTCGTGGCTGCGAAGTCCTGGCGTTCGATCTCGACGTCATCGCGCGCTTCACGCCCGTCGGCGCCCACCGTCGTGAGCGACGATTTACGCCCGAACGGTGGGTTCGAGGGCACCACGGACCAGCGCTTTCCGGGATCAGCGATCAGCGCGTCACGAACCTCGATGAGTGACGGGCCGTCAGCGGTGCCGATGCCGTGAAGCAGCAGATTCATCGCCGCAAGCCGGGCGGTGCCGTCGACCAGTTCGTATCCGTCGACGAAGGTGTCCCGCAGGTGGGTCCGTTGCGTCGGGGTGAGCTTGCGTGCACCATCGGCGACGTGCTCGTGGGCGACGAGGAGGAAGCCGCCCGTTCCACAGGCGAGGTCGACGATGGTGTCGTCGATCGTCGGGTCGATAACGTCGACGATGGCGCGGATCAGGTCGCGCGGGGTGAAGTACTGGCCCGCGCCCGAACCCTTGTCGGAGGCACCTTTGGCCAGCAACTCTTCGTACGCGTCGCCCTTGAGGTCGGTGCCGGTGGCCGACCAGTTCTCCTTGTCGATGAGGTCGACGATCAGTCGCTTGAGTTTGGCCGGGTCTTGGATCCGGTTTTGGGCTTTCCCGTAGATCGTGCCCAGCGTCTCCGGCTGCTGGGCGAGCCCGACGAGGATGTTGGTGTACTCGACTTCCAGCGCAGTGCCCTTGGCGTCGAGCAACTTCTGCCATGAGAACTGGTCGGGGACGATCTTCTGTGGGTTGAGCTTCCGGGTCGCGCGTTCATGCGCCATCTTGAGGAAGAGCAGGTAGGTCAACTGCTCGGTGTACTCGATGACGCCGACGCCGTCATCGCGCAAGACGTTGCAGTATGACCAGAGCTTGTCGACGAGCCGGCGAGAGTCAGACATCGAGTCCTTGCGTTCAATTCCGGATGGTGAGGTTCGGGACGCCTTCGAAGATGGCGTCGCCAGAGAGTAGATCGAACTGCTTGGCGACGGCGCAGGCTGCGATCCAGCGATCCCCTGTGTGCGTTTTGTCTTGGAGAGCATGACCTGAGCGCCGACACTCGGCCGTCAAGTCCGCGTAAGCCTCTACTACTTCAGGATCGGTGTGGATAGTCGGCGTCTGCTCGAGTACGTCGATCAGACGGTCCATCCGCCGGGTGCCCCAATTCGCCGATCGCGCTCCCGCAACAACCTCGGCTCGCGTTTGGAAGGCGATAATGGCCCGTCGATCTGTGAGCAGTTGTCGCGAAACTGGAACGCGCGGATCCGTAGTGGGTGGAAATACATACAAGAGGCTGAACACATCCGTATCAACGACAGTTCCGTCGAGCGCCGTCATCAGCGGATCGCTTCGAGGAACGCCGCCATCTCCTCGTCAGTCAGATCGATGCCATCGGCAGGGTCCGGTCCAGGAGCGCTTGCAAGGATTTCCTCGCGCGAAGCGACACGATGGCCCAGGAACTCCGCGCCGGGGTCGACGGTCTGATGCACACGAACACCCGTGAGGGTCACGACTCGTCCCATCGAGTTCCGAGCAGCTTCGCCTTCTGCGATCACCCACTCACCGACAAGCTTGGCGGCGGCAACGTCGTCCTCCACGCGCCGAAGTTCGACGGTGTTGCCGACGTCGTCCCTGAGGCGAAAATCGTGAGACTTCAAGTCGACTTTCTCGAGTCGCCCGGCAGCGGTAGCGACACCGGTGGACTCCAGGCGCCTCGGCGCCCACGTTTCGAGATGGAGGCCCTGGGTCGCGATCCGCACTGTATTCCGAGACGGCGAGGTCACAACCACGTCCCGCGCAGCGGCCCGAAGCGCGCTCACCAACTTGGACGCCGACTCCGCGATCAGGTCGGTCGACCACTGCGGCCGCTCATCAGCGCCGATGGCACCGAGAATCGCCCATAGCCGGTTGTCGGTCTCGACCAAGTCCGGCAGTTCGACATCAAGCTTGTCCGTGGGCCCCTTCGTGAACTGAAGCAAGGTGCTGCCTTTGGCGATGCCGCTCAGGCGGAGCTCGGCGAACTCTTCAACAAAATGTTTGGACCGTCCGGGCCCCGTCGCGTTGACAGTGTCCCGCGCGAGCCTGGTGACCAACTCCTGGAATGCCGCGGCGACACTCGTGAGGTCTTTGACCGCGATCTCCCCTTGCGGTGCCGGTCCGCCGTCAAGGCTCATCTCGATAAGTTTGATCATCGTCGCTCCCCCTTTCCCGGCAGCAGGTCCATCGCCCCCATTCTGCGCCCTGCCGCTGGTTGTCTCATCCAATAATGACGACGGAGTCTGACAACGTGAACCAAACTGCCTTGGCGGTTTCCCAGACTGAAAGAATAAAGACCACGAGTCCAACGTTCTTGAGTTTCGCAGTTACGCGGCGGTTGCGGCGCAGGCCAGTTCGTAGTCGCGGTATTTATAGGGATCGGGCTGAGCTGCGGCAACGCCCGTAATTCGGGATGCGACAAGGGTTCTGCGGAGTTTGGCGAGCATGTCTTCGAAGGCGGGCTCG
>Ga0209347_1003066_pt1 | contig 20385 bp, 15 predicted proteins | sample AutmiccommuBRH23_FD_187382 | JGI IMG/M metagenome (GOLD analysis project Ga0209347, IMG submission 187382) | Deep subsurface microbial communities from Mt. Terri, Switzerland - Autotrophic microbial communities BRH/23 (SPAdes) (version 2) | ecosystem: Environmental > Aquatic > Deep subsurface >...
GGCAATTGCAGGGGTTACATTCAAGGTAATATGGATTGACAGGTTTGTAAAGATACATGTTTTAATTTATTTGACTATGGGGTGGATGATCAGCTTTTTTATCAGCAGTATTTTTAAATCTATATCATTTACCGGATTCTATTTGCTGTTGGCTGGAGGTATAGCTTACAGTGCAGGTGTTTTGTTTTATATATTCAACTGGTTTAAATATCACCATTTTGTCTGGCATGTCTTTGTATTAGCCGGAAGTGTACTGATATTTTTTAGTTTATATTTATTTGTGAAAATATAGGATGATATGCTTTGCAAAGAGGCCTTGGTGTCAGGTGTGGATAAAAAAACATAATTAGACATATATTTACAATTATAGTACCTTCTGTTAGTATAGTAACAGAAGGTACTTTCATGTTGAATTTGATCGAAAAATACGGTGTAAGGGGGAAAGTTTATGTACTCTGAGAATAAATTATTAATAGCCAAAGGCGATAAACCTGTTTATCTTTTACCTGATATGGCAAACCGGCATGGACTGATAGCAGGAGCTACCGGTACAGGAAAAACTGTTACTCTTAAGGTAATGGCAGAATCTTTCAGCGATATGGGAGTACCTGTTTTTGTTACCGATATCAAGGGGGATCTGGCCGGTCTGGCAGCTCGGGGCAGTGACAGCCCGGCCGTGCAGGAGCGATTAGCAAGGCTGGAGATAGAAGATTTTAGCTGCAAGCAGTATCCGGTACGTTTCTGGGATGTTTTCGGTGAGGGGGGGCATCCTGTTCGGACTACCGTCTCAGAGATGGGGGCTTTGCTGCTGTCGCGGCTGCTGGGATTGAATGACACTCAGACAGGAGTACTGAATATAGTATTCCGCATTGCAGATCACATGGGCTTGCTTCTGTTGGATTTGAAGGATTTGAAGGCCATGTTGAAATATGTAGGTGACAATGCCGGGAGATATACCCTTGAATATGGAAGTATCTCATCTCAAAGTGTAGGCGCAATCCTGCGCAGTTTGATCGCCTTGGAGGATCAAGGGGGGGCTGATTTTTTCGGAGAGCCTGCCCTGGATATTTATGACTGGATGCAGGTTGTCGGAGATGGACGGGGATATATTAATATTTTACATAGTATAGAGCTTTTTCACAGACCGGCATTGTATTCCACCTTCCTGCTGTGGATGTTGTCCGAACTGTTTGAGACCTTGCCTGAATCCGGAGACACAGACAAACCCAAGATGATATTTTTCTTTGACGAAGCACATCTCCTGTTTGAGGATACACCTAAGGTGCTGCTGCAAAAGATCGAGCAGGTGGTAAGACTGATACGCTCCAAGGGTGTAGGCATTTATTTTGTAACGCAGAATCCGATGGATTTGCCCCAGGATGTACTGGGACAGCTGGGGAACCGAATACAACATGCCCTCCGGGCGTATACTCCTGCAGAGCAGAAGCGTGTTAAGGCAGCTGCCCAGACCTTCAGATCAAATCCTGCCTTTGATACCGAGACCGCTATTACAGAGCTTGCCACAGGGGAAGCATTGATTTCCTGTCTTGCTGCCGACGGCAGTCCAAGCATCGTTGAACGTGTTTTTATCTTACCGCCCCAAAGTCAATTCGGAACTATTGATGATAATCTGCGCCGTCAGATTATCTCAGCCTCACCTATGAGCAGCAAGTATGATAAGGAAATCGACAGGGAGTCTGCCTACGAGCTTTTGGAAGCAAAGGTAAGGCAGGAGCAGGCTGCAAAACTGGAGGAGCAGGAGCAGTTAAAGAGGCAGAAGCAATTGAAGGAGGAAGAGAAGGAAAGGGTGCGCAGCCGGAAAGGAACTTCAACAAGACGTACAACTTCCCGCAAATCCGCTTTGGAGAGAGCGGCGGATACAGCGGTAAGCACCATAGGCAGAGAGCTGGGCAGAACACTAATACGCGGACTGCTTGGTTCCTTGAAGAAATAAGCAACCGACTTTTTAAGAGGCAGGATGCATTGCATCCCGCCTCTTAAATTGATGATCAGTCCGGTATATAATCTGAGTAGGGTTCGATAATTATGGTATTGCTGCTTGCTTCCCAAGCCACGTTAAAATTGATAAGAGCGGCTATATCCCGAAGCTTGAAATAGTTATTACTGTTAATGGTGTACGCAGAAAGCTCTGTTTTTTTGCCGTCCAAATAAATAGGAGAGTCATTCGCTACTGCCGTCTGCGGACCTTCAACCTTGCTTGTTTTCAATTCTCCTCCAACAGGAGTGTATTTTTCAGGAGTGATTATATTAATGGATTTTGTTATGTTGTCCCATTTTATCTCAAACTGCCTGTCTGAATCTCTCATTCCCAATATATATGCCAGATCCCGAAGCTTGAAATAGTTGCTGTCATTAATGATATAAGCGTCCATAGGGATCAGATCTCCATTGACCATTACTTCGGAGGAGGCAGGTATAGTCGTAATTGATTCTCCAGGCACATTTTCAGGTACATCAATTGAAGAGTAATCAAAGAATTCACTCTTCCAAAAGGCATGTGTCTCTGAAAAAATCTTAAGATCTATATCAAAATACTTATCATCAGACCTTGATTTTGTTATTTTACCGTCAAGATATTCATTGTTGGAATCCCAGGTGGTATCAAGAATTACCCATTTTCCGCCGATAAAGGCTTCATTCCATGCGTGGTTGCTTCTAATTCCGAAAAATACTCCTTCATCTCCCGTATTGAGATAATCCTTATATAGTGAAAACATCTCATGGAATAAATTTGCCGTCGGGCGGCCATCGGCAAAACCGCTTACCACTTTGCACGGGATTCCGGCACTTCTCGCCAAAGCAGCCGTTAGATTTGCATAACCGGCACAGACGGACAGCTTTGAGTCTAAGGTGCCCTTTGCAGAGTAATCCTTATCAGGCAATGTATAATAATCATCGTTTGCATAGCGGAAAGTATGCAAATCGTATACAATATTGTCTGCGACCCAATCATGTATAGCTTTCAGCTTTTCATAGTCAGTAGAGAAGCCATTGACGATTTCCTTTGAAAGACTGATGATTTCGGGGTCATAAACTTGAATATAATCAGTGGGGACCAGATAATTATTCAGTGCCTCCTGATCTTTTCTTTCTTTATTTTGCATTGATGAGTTTAGTTTGTAAAAACCTTGCCAAATTGTATCATCCAGCTGTATATTTTCTGTTTTCTGCATATAGTCGCTTATTTGCAGTACTTGTTCACTTAAGCTGTAGTTTCCGTCCAAACAAGCATATTCTTTATTATTGATCACGGTGCAGACAACAGGGTAACTTATTTGCTTAAGCTGACCATTATCATATTTGAATTTATCAAGAATCCAACTTGCTCCACTTTCATATATCCCGTCAAGCCCGTAAATATGTACACCATAATCATCCATGAGCTGCTGGAACATCGCGGCACGGGATAATGAAAGGCCGCACTCGTGACTATAATATATCAAAATAAAGCTTTTCCCACTGGTAAATAACTTGTTGGCTTCAAGGGTTGTGATTTCATGGTATTTATCTCCTGTGAAGGTTTGTGCCGCAAAATCATTTTCACCGGCCCAAACAAGAGTAATATTGCTGATCAGCATTACCATAACAATAAAAACCGCACAGATTTTTTTCTTGAATACACGTATCATAAATATTCCTCCGCTTAAACTATTTTTTCTTGTTCTCATCTGCTATTGATATAAACCTGCATCAACAATAGAAAACTTTATACTTTCAGCTCCCCAAATCTGTGTTTCTGATATCCCTAAAAATTCTACCTTAAGCTTCAGCACGCCCTCCAAATCTATGTCAAAATCAACAGGCTCAACGCCTTTGGTAATCTCAGGAGAATTGTAAAGCAAAAGATCGTCACCATAGACTTTGAATCGGCCTACACTTGAAGAATCACGCTTATCATAGTTTAAAATGATTTTTCCTTTTAATTTCTTATACATACCATTAGTTTTATATTCCTCCCATGAAGAACCGGCATTACCGGTTCCGTTTTTCTCATACACAGTAATTCCATCAGTGTACTCATTTCCAAGATTATCCTTCGCATTTTGAAGCTTCTTGAATTCATTTCCGTCTCTGTCGAAGTATTCCAAATCAATCAGCATGGCCACCGGCATCTGGGAGTCATGCTTGCCGATATATACACTCTGAGTTTTGCCGTCCCAGCTGATCGGCTTGCCGACTGCTATGGATACTGCTCTCGCAGGCAAATAGGTGGTGCCGTTATAACTGAACACCTCTACCGGATTGCCGTTGGCATCAACCGGGTTAAATTTTACATCATCAACATAGATATTGACCCCTGTGGATACTGTAATCTGCTTTTGCAGCATTGCTGCCATTACCGGAATAACGGTAGTGTATAAAATCGCCATAATTACCATTCCAAGAATAACATAGTACATTTTTTGAAGTTTTTTCATGTAATTATCCTCCTTTTTAATTTAGTTTAATTATTCCGTAGTTACTATTATTATACAGTTTTTAAACCTCGGGTACCATATAAAGTCGCAAAAGGATGAAAAAAAGTATACCATATAAGTCTTAGCAGGTTTATCTATAAAATAAAACGGGATGCTGTGCATCCCGTTTTAAGCCATCAGGTTCTATAGCTGCCGTTAATTTTCACATAGTCATAGGTAAGGTCGCATCCCCATGCAGTAGCTGAAAAGCTGCCTTCCTTCATATCCGCTTTTATTTTCACATATTCCTCAGCCATTACGGCAGAAGCGGTCTTATCACAGAACTGCATGGGTTCTCCGCCGGAAACCAGCTGTATGCAGCCCTTTTCGCTTTCGAAGGAGATGTCTACCTTATCCGGGGAGAAATAACCGCCGGAATAGCCAAGGGCGCATAAAATCCTTCCCCAGTTTGCATCATTTCCGAAAAATGCGGCTTTGACCAGATCAGAGCTTATTATGGACTTTGAAAGCTTGCATGCGTCAGAGGCAGATTGGGCATTTATTACAGTACACTCGATGAGCTTCGTGGCCCCCTCTCCATCACGGGCAATCAGTTTTGCAAGCTCGGTATTGAGAAGATCAAGAGCCTCTTTGAAGGTGTCAAAGCTTTCATCAGGGCTTTCAATCAGTTTGTTGCCTGCTGACCCATTGGTCAGGATCATTACCATATCATTGGTGCTGGTATCTCCATCTACCGATATCATATTGTAGGTTTTTTGCACACTGGCACCCAAAGCCTCCTGGAGCATGGCCTTTGTGATATTTGCATCGGTGGTTATAAAGCTCAGCATGGTAGCCATGTTGGGATGTATCATGCCTGAGCCTTTGGCGATGCCGCTGAGAAGTATCTTTTTGCCCTCCAGCTCAGCTTCGACAGTGACTGATTTTGCAATCGTATCGGTTGTCATAATTGCCTGGGCGGCATCTTTGCCTCCGTCGTAGGATAGATTTTCACATGCATTCCTGATTCCGGACTCAATGCAGTGCATTGGGAGATGAAGGCCAATAACCCCGGTTGACGCAACCAGAACCGAGTCGGAGGGTATATCCAGGAGAGCTGCTGTAAGCTCTGCCATAGTATTTGCATCCTTCTGTCCCTGTTTTCCCGTACAGGCATTTGCATTGCCGCTGTTTACAACAATTGCTTGGGTGTTTTCTGACTGAATGTGCTCCATATTCAAAAGTACAGGTGCCGCTTTTACTTTATTTGTAGTGAAAACTGCAGCAGCAACCGACTTCTTTTCACTATATATTACACATAGATCCTTTTTGCCGCTGTTCTTTATCCCGCTGGATACACCGCTTGCCTTAAAATATGGCACGTCTGTGATGGTTTTGCCCTTAATTATCTTCATTGATAGACCTCCCTATAAAATATTTGGTATCATATCCAAACCTGCATGCTCATAAAACCCGAAAAGAATGTTCATATTTTGCACTGCCTGCCCGGCAGCTCCTTTTACAAGATTATCGATGGCACTGACAGCTATTACTCTTTTTGTACGTTCATCCACCCTCACTGCAATATCACATATATTCGAGCCTCTCACATTCCTTGTTTCCGGAAGGGCTTCGGTGATCCTGATAAAGTTTTCTTTTTTGTAATAGCTCCTGTACAAGTCGTAAACTTCAGCCTGTGAGACATGCTTCTTGAGGCTTCCGTAACAGGTTGCAAGTATCCCTCTGCTCATTGGCACAAGGTGGGGTGTGAAGCTGAGAAGGATCTTTTCGCCTGCTACATCGGAAAGCTGCTGTTCGATTTCCGGGGTATGCCTGTGAGTTGCAACATTATACGCCTTGACAGATTCGCTGCATTCACAAAACAGTGTTGAAAGGTTTGCGCTTCTTCCTGCTCCGGATATGCCTGATTTCGCATCGACAATAACCGATGTATTGTCAATGATACCGGCATGCATTAAAGGTGCAAGAGCGAGAATGCTTGCAGTGGGATAGCAGCCTGGGTTTGCCACAAGGCTCGCATTTGAAATACTTTCGCGGTTTATTTCGGGCAGGCCGTAAACGGCATTCCCCAAAGGGCCGGTGAGCTTATGCATCACACCGTACCACTTTTCATACTCCTTATAATCCCGAAGCCTGTAGTCGGCACCGAGATCAATGACTTTTACTCCGGCAGAAAGGGCTTTTTCCACCAGGTCAAAGGATTGCCCGTGGGGAAGTGCGAGAAATAATACATCGATTTCTGAAAGTTTACTTTCAACAGAATGAATATCTATGCAAAGATTATCCAATAGACCTTCCAGATTTCCATATACATCACTTAATCTCATATTGGAATAATTATGAGACGATAAGAAAACAACAGAAATACTTTTATGCCGGGACAGTATTACTGAAAGTTGATAGCCTGCATAGCCTGTCGAGCCGACAATGCCTGCTTTTACCATATACATCACCTCTATACTTATATTATTAAAACATTATACATATATATGATTAAATATGCAATATAAATTATAAAAATTCATAAAAAATATTGCATATAAATACATATGTATGTATAATTAATACCAATAGGAATTGGAGGTGAAGGTTAATGGGGTTAGCAGCTTATAAAGAAATGCCTGAAAAGCTTTGTAGGCAGTTCAAGGATAAGACGGTAGTTATAAAGTATGGCGGCAGTATTACAAAGGATATTGAGGCAACCGACGCATTGATGGAGGATATAGCAGCTTTGAGGGATATTGGTGCAAGAGTTGTCGTTGTACACGGCGGAGGGCCGGATATAAACAGGATGTTTGGCAGGCTGAATCTTAAGGCTGAATTTGTCAAAGGATTAAGAGTAACAGAGGCTTCTGCCATGGAGGTTGTTGAAATGGTGCTGTCGGGCCGGGTCAACAAGGAGCTGGCCTCCAAGCTTCTCGGCAAGGGAGTTGCTGCTGTTGGTATAAGCGGGAGAGATGGAAGGCTTATAGAAGCGGGGAAAATGTATTTGGAAGAAGCCGGTGAGAAAATCGATATAGGCTTTGTAGGTAAAGTAACCGGCGTCAATAGCAAAATAGTCAGCGATCTGCTGGGCATGGGATATGTACCGGTTATCTCCCCGGTGGCAGAGGATATTGAAGGAAATGTGTACAATATCAATGCGGATTATGTAGCGGCAGCTATCGGAGTATCTCTTGATGCAGACAGCCTTGTATATTTGTCCGATGTGGATGGGCTTTTCGGAGATATAAATGATAAAAACAGCTTGATAGGCAGTATCACTACAGTGGAAATTGAGGGGCTTATCAAAGCCGGCACTATATCCGGAGGGATGATACCCAAAATGAAGTGCTGTACTGAAGCTATTGAAAGGGGAGTGAAGTCGGTATGCCTCATAGGAGGGAGCCGGGTTCACGTCTTACAGGAGCTTATTGAGGGCAAACCGGTAGGAACAATTATAAAAGGAGGAGAATATCATGTCTAAGGAAAATGTACTTAATACTTATGCACGCTTTAATATTACTGCCGCTGAAGGAAAAGGATGCCTGCTTTATGATGAGCAAGGCAAAGAATATCTGGATTTTGTATCCGGGATAGCGGTAAACTGTCTGGGGCATTGCCATCCCGCGGTTATAAAAGCTATACAGGAACAGAGCTGCAAGCTAATGCATGTGTCAAACCTGTATTGGAGTGAACAGCAAATCAGCCTGGCTGAAAAGCTATGTACATTAAGCGGACTCCAGGGAGCATTTTTCTGCAACAGCGGTACTGAGGCAGTGGAATCGGCAGTTAAATTTGCCAGGAAGTACGGAAAGCTTAAGGGAGGAATGGGCAAGCATGAAATTCTATATATGAAGAATTCCTTTCATGGCAGAACTCTTGGAGCACTTTCGGTGACCGGGCAGGAAAAGTATCAGAAGGATTTTATGCCGCTGATACCGGGGGTTAAAAGTGTGGAATTCAATGATATTGATAAGCTGCGTTCAGAGATGAATTCGAATATCTGTGCAATTATTGTTGAACCGATTCAGGGAGAAGGCGGTATAATTTCAGCACAAGAATCATTTTTAAAGGAAGCAAGGAAGCTTTGTGAAAAATATGAAGCCCTGCTTATATTTGATGAGGTGCAGTGCGGAATCGGAAGGCTTGGAAGTCTCTTCGCCTTTGAGAAGTTTGGTGTTATGCCTGATCTGATATGTCTTGCAAAAGGCTTGGGGGGAGGGTTCCCCATTGGTGCGGTTGTCGCTTCAGGGAAGGTGGCTGAAAGCATTACCCCCGGGGATCATGGCTCAACCTTCGGAGGCAATCCCCTTGCCTGTTCGGTAGCTCTTACAATTCTTAATGAGCTTCTTGAAAAGGGGGTTCTCGCAAATGTCGAACTGATGAGCAGCCACTTATTGGGTAAATTACAGGGCTTGAAGGAAAAGCACGACTCAATAAAGGATATCCATGGCATGGGATTGCTTGTCGGGCTGAAGCTCTCCATTGACACCAAGGAATTCATCAGCCAATGCATTGAAAAGGGGCTGCTGCTTGTGGGGGCCGGCGCAGAGGTAGTAAGACTTATGCCGCCCCTTAACGTAGAAGCGGAATATCTGGACAGAGCGGTTGATATAATTGATTCGGTATTGAGCAAGTGATAGATCATAATTATCTTTGACAATAGTGATTGTATAATATATAATAAATTTTAATAATTATGCAAGGCTATGATGAGGAATAGTAAAAGGGAAGATTCTGAAAGAGAGGAAAACTCAGCGGCTGAAAGGTTTTCCAAGATAATTTCTTTTGAACCCGACCTCGGAGCTGCAAATAAAAAGTTTGTCCGCATGCCGGCGTTACAGGTATTGAGTGTTCACATGCAGCATATATATGTGTTCAATTTGGGTGGTACCGCGAATAACCTTCGTCCCTTTTGGGGATGGAGGTTTCTTTATTTAGGAGGAGGAGTTGTAATGAATAAGAAAATAGGATTTATTGGATGTGGAAACATGGCAAGAGCAATGATTACCGGTTTATTGGATTCAAATATCGCTGTGCCGGGCTCCATAATAGCCAGCAACAGCACAGCCGGCAAGCTGGAGGCTGTAAGGCAGGATTATGGGATAGAAACTACATCAAGCAACAGGACGGTAGCCCGGTTTGCCGATATATTGGTATTGTCGGTTAAGCCTAACAAGTACAAAGGGATAATAGAAGAAATAAAAAATGAAGTGAAAAAGGATGTTATTATTGTCACTATAGCTGCCGGCATAGAAATCAGAACGGTTGAAGCTGCCTTTGGGAAAGAGTTGAAGGTAGTAAGAGCCATGCCTAACATACCTGCCATTGTGGGAGAGGCTATGACTGCTTTGTGCTGCAACGGACAGGTGGCAGAAGAGGAGCTGGAAACCATCCATGATATTTTCAGCAGCTTTGGCCTGGTTGAAATAATAGAGGAGGAACTGCTGGATGTAATTACAGCCGTTTCTGCATCATCTCCCGCTTTGGTATACATGTTTATCGAAGCATTGACCGATGGAGCAGTGCTTAAGGGGCTTTCCAGGGACAAGGCTTACAGGATGGTTTCCCAGGCTGTGCTGGGGGCGGCAAAAATGGTCCTTGTTACAGGAAAACATCCGGGGCAGCTGAAGGACAGCGTTTGTTCCGCAGGAGGAACTGCGATAGAAGCAGTTTACAGCTTGGAAAAGAAAGGCTTCAGAGGGCATGTAATTGAAGCGATACAGAAATGTACTGAGAAGGCTGAGAAATTGGGTGCCCAAATGAATGGCAGGTAGGCAATTGCTATTGTAATGAATATAACCGGGCTGCATATTGCATGGGGGGCTGCAACCCGGTGGTTCTTAAATCATTCCAATAAAAGTGAACCATGCTACCATTACAAAGCTTGATAGCAGTATTATTATGGTCTGTGGAATAGATAACAATACTGCTTCTTTGGTAGTAAAGCTGTCTTCCAACTGATTCTGACCAACTTGGATTGTCATGTGCTGGTAAGGTAATACCCAGTGTCCTCCAAGAGCGATAAAAGCAATTAATGCGGGGAAAATAGGATGAAATCCTAATGCGATGCCCAAGGAGATTAACGCGGGTGCTATAACACCCATTGCGGACATAGAGCTTCCCATTACCATGTGAAGTGCCATACAAATCAGTGTAGCAACCGGTGCAAAAAGCCATGGGTTGGAAGGTACCCCCAAAGAGAGCAGCAGCTGTGACAGCCAGTCACTCATTCCGGACGCTTTGCTTACAGCACCTATAGCCAGTACTGCTACTATAAATAGCGGTGTATCTATGCTTATTAACTTCAATGACTTCCCATCAAGCACATCACCAACGACTGGAAGACTGAGAATTACAGCAATTGCGGCTGTAACCCATCCTGCATCAAGACCTGTTATAGATCCTGTCAACCACAGTACCACTGCTACTGAAAGCCAGAATATAAGACGCTTTTCCTTGCTTGTCATCGGCCCTAAGGAAGAAGCTTCCAGCTTAACCTGCTTCTGATCAATCTTGTGATTTGGCAGATGGAACACCAGCAGCTGAGAAATACATGCGAGGATAGAAATAAACAACCCCGGAACCATCATATATAAAAGCCATTGAGTAAAGCTGACCTGTGTTTCGCTTAGTGTGATTACCACAGAGCTGAAGGTTGGGTCACCAGTCAGAAACATAAGGGATGTTGACACTGCCCCAGCGAAAATCGCCAGTGTAATTTGACGTACATGCTCCTTTGGCAGACGGTCTGACATAGTTTGTGCCAGTATTGAAGCAAGCAGCATGCCACGGGGCCATGGATGTGGAATTACAACACATAAAATAATGTTTAAGATGTAGCAGAAGACTATCATTGATGTATAGCTGCGGACAAAACGTGAAACGAAGAATAATGCGATGCGCTTTCCCAGGCCTGACTGGGAAACAGCACCTGCCAGCAGGAATCCGGCAACTACCATGTATACTACAGAGGTTGTCCAGCCGGACAGAATTGTCTGTATAGGTACAATGCTGTGATCCATTAGTACAATATATGCAGCAAGTATCATAAGACCGGTATAAGCGGGCGCAGTTACACCATTTGCCAGCCATACAACAGCAAGCATGTTGATTGCCAAACACTTCTGTCCTTCTACTGATATATTGGGGATAGGCAATATCCATATTACCAGGAATACGACTATCCCCAATATCATGCCGATAAACTTCTTTTCATACGTTTTACCATTGCCAATAGACCGCTTTAATATATATTCAGACCAACCCATCATACAACAGCGGTCCGATTCTTTTTTTTATCAATAAATTTTTTGATGTCAGGCAGAAATACAATAAGCAATGCGATAGAACCAAGAGTATTAATCAATGTTGTTGAAGGCACAAGAATAACTACGCTGATCGCCACAAGCAACAGACGGCGGGGCATGGAAACAGGTGCTGCATAGTATCCTGCCAGAGCTATACATACACCAAAGAGACCAAAAATGACAAACGCAACATCTACAATAATCTCCCAAGGAGATCCGATCATAAGCAGAGTTGGCTGGAAGCAGAATATAAACGGAACTATGTACGACGCAATACCCAGTTTAAATGCTGTAATACCTGTCTTTGTGGGATTGGCTCCTGCCAGCGGTGCCGCTGCAAAGCATGAGACCGCAACAGGAGGAGTGATGTTGGAGATAACCGCAAAGTAGAATACAAACATATGGGCAGCCATAGGGACAACACCAAACTGGATAAGGGATGGGGCTACAAGTATTGATACAAGTGCATAAGCAGCTACTGAGGGCATACCCATACCAAGTATGAGAGATGCGACAGCTGCACAAATAAGCAGCAGAACAACATTTCCCTGACCCAACTGTGTTAAAGCAAGGCTTAAGTTAAATGCAAGTCCGCTGGCATTGATTGCACCGACAATAAGACCGGCACCTGCCATGACTACCCCAATGCTGATCATAAGTTCTCCGCTTTCAGCCAATGCACCGAAAAAGCGTTTAATAAGATTCTTTCGGTTTTCCGGTTTGATTGCCAGACATGGAAGTGCGAAGAAGCCGGCAATAATAGCAGAAATAGCCGGAGGAAATGCGAAGAAAAACATTGCAGAAAGCAATAGAACTATAGGTGGGAAAATAACCCATCCGTTTTGAAACGCTTGTTTAGGTTTAACAAGCTGATCCTCTGGTATAAGCTGTAAATCATATTTTCCGGCTTCCATATGCACCTGTATAAAGATGGCAACATAGAACAATGCAGCGGGAATGAGAGCCGCAATTGCAACTTGAGAATAAGGTACACCCAATGTTTCAGCAATAATAAATGCAGCTATACCCATAACCGGGGGCATAATCTGTCCTCCAGAGGAAGCAACCGCCTCGACTGCAGCCGCAACATGTGGTTTATAACCGGCTTTTTTCATCATAGGTATGGTTACACTGCCAGTTAATAATACGTTGGACATTGGTGCACCTGTAATGGTTCCTACAAGGCTGGATGAGACAACAGCTGTTTTTGCACTGCCGCCTCGGGATCTTCCGCAAAGCAAAAGTGCTATATCAATAAATGCTTTGCCACCTCCAAAGTGCAGTAATACCTGTCCGAAAAATATAAACGCAACACCCACCGTTGCACCAAAGGATAGCATATAAAGCAGACTGTTGGGGTCGAGATAAATATAATTTACCATTCTAGCAATAGTAAAAGGCCTGCCATGGAAAAGTCCCGGTGCGTAAGAAGCAAATTTCGTATAAAGTAAGAATATACTTACTACTATGGTGAGAGACAAACCCATTGAGCGCCTCAGTGCTTCAAGAATGAGCAGAATAGCAATTGATCCAAATACCATACGGATATTATCTACTGCACCGATTTTTTGAGAAATCTGTGGATAGTATATAGTAATAAAAAGACCCGCAGCGATGGATAATACTGCAAAAACAACATCGACTATGCTGAAGGGTTTTCCCTTGCGGAGGGGTATTGTTATAAAGGTTCCATACAAAACCAGTGCAAGATAAATACCAAGATACTGCTCAGTATAGACTGCCACTCTAAAATATGATGGTACATCTATAATAATAGCAATACCTATGATAGCAATAATGGCGTATGATAATTTTCTTATCTTTTTGAATAATGTATCAACACTTGTCATACAAAATCACCTCTTTATTAAGAAGAGGCATCATTTTACTGGTGCCTCTTCTTAGAATTCTTGCGATAGCAATTACTACTGAAAATAGAATATAAGTATTATTTACCCAGCAACTGGTTCTGGCGAGTTTGCATTGCATCAGTCCAGACGCCTTTTTCTTTAAAGAATTTTATAGAGCCCTCATGGTAAGGCGCAGGCTGCCTATCAATCGCAAAGCTGTCCGGAATCCAGCCAGCACCCCAGGCATTGGCTGCCTTAAGATCAGGATATTTCTCCCAGATGGCACCCATTATTGCATAAACCGCATCCTCTGACAGATTGGCAGATGCCACTAAATCGATGGGATAGTTAAGTAAAACGGTTTCTTCCTTTACAGTTCCGCTTATAGGGCAAACGCTCAAGGAAGCACCTGGGACAAACTTATCAATAATAGTCTGCATTTCAGCAGGTATGCCATTAGCTAAATCAGACGGCTTCAAATCGCCGAAGGGCAGAACACGAATGCCCAGGGCTTGATCCAGTTGTACAGAAGAAGGAGTTGTTGAAGAACCAGTAAATATAGCATCTACGCGGCGCTCCTGCAGGGCTCTTTGTGCAGTTGCAAGGTCTGTCAGCGGAATTTTTACACAATCGTCAATTGTTAAGCCGACTGAAGCCAGAGCAGCATCAACCAGAAGGTTTGTGAATTTATTTCCGCCATATTCATATCCTACTTTTTTTCCTTTAAGCTCAGTAATACTTTTAATACCGGAACTTTCAATTACAGTAAAGGTACAATGGTTAACCTGGTTACCGTTTAGCACCAGTCGGATTTCGGGCGTAGCTTCTTCAAAAACAACCTCACCGTTATAAGCCCATGTAAGGTCAACGCCGGACATGATTCCAAGGTTTATAACACCATCTCTCATCTCAGGCATCCACGCATCCGGACCGGCATATGGCAGAACAGTTGCGCTAATGGGTGTTTTTTCAGATACGATCTTTGCAACACCGGTTCCCATTGCATAGTAAGCACCACCCACAGCATGGGTTCCAATATTTACGCTGGACTCAAGTTCCTTTTTCTCTTCAGCGGGGGGAGTGTTAGACTGATTGTCAGCTTGTTTAGGAGAACAACCTACAAATTGAATAAGAAATATGCACATTACAAGCACCCATAAAATAGTCTTGATACTTTTACTCTTTTTCATCATATTGACCCTCCTCCAGAAAATTTTTTATTTCATAATGAAAGAAACCTAAGCAATTATCTTCCTATATATAAAACCCCCAATCACAAAATATCTTTTTATCTATTTTCCACTATCTGATCAGATAAGAACTACATTAGCATATGACACTAGATACTTGCTTCTTTCAAATAATTATATCACCCACAAATTAACACGGACAATTCCATTTAAATCAAGATTATATCCGGTATGGAATAAGTTATTACCATATGCATCATAATACGACCTCTTTGCTTTTATGAATGGTTGTAAACAAGCTATTTTACTTATAAATAGTGTTGATTCAAGGATTTGGATAATGTATTCATTACGAAAATTTGATGATACAAGCTAATTATTCCGCAATGGAATAATTCTGATATGAAACTGAATTGCTTTCACCATTTTCTCAAGGCTATAATTATCCCAAGCAAAACATTATCAAATTAAGTAGTGTTTGAAAGGAGTGAGATCTATGACACAAAAGTTAAATGCATTACTGGACCCCCGTGGATACCAGGAACGTCCCATTTTAAAGCTGGCATCCAGAGTAAGCTTGGAAGACTTAAAGAACGGAAAAATCTTGTTCTACAACAATACAAAACTAGGATTCTGCAATTACATGCAGGTGTTTGTAAGAATCAAAGAACGCTTCTCAGAAATGGGAATCACTAATTTTGTAGATTACTGTGAAACAGTTCGTGGTAAAAATACTCCAAAGCTTGAAGAATATGCTGCAATGCTGGCAAAAGAGAAGCCAACAGCTGCAGTTGTTGCTTTAGGTGATATGGGTACATCTGCTGCAACTACAGTTGTGACCATAGCACTTGAGAAGCTTGGAATACCTACTGTCTATATGACAGCACCTCCGGGATCATCAATCACAGAGGGTGTTGGCGTCTACCGTGCAGGTAACCTGTGTCTTTGTTCTGTAGACATATATCAGGCAAGCACAGAAGAAGAAGTCCGTGCCCAGGTGGATCTCAAATGGAGCTATATTATGGATTCCCTTACCGCAACCGGTAAAAAATTTGAGGAAACCGCACATATCGATTTTAAGATGGATAAGATTGCTCCGGCCAAGGACGGTTTACTTCCAATTATAAACGACATTGAAGTTGATGCAAATAAGCTTTTAGAGCCAGGAGCATATATGGAAGAAATAAATGATTACTTCAATGCTGAACACATCAGCGATGGCTTGCCTATCATTCCGCCCACAAGGGCTCGTTATGAAAAAATGATGGAGTTCTGTCCCTTTGATGAGAATCTTGTACTCTGCAATCAGGTTGGACCGACAGGTAAAGATATCACAGTCAGGGATGTAGCTGTCGCAGCTATAATGGCTGGTTGCAAGCCAAACGCAATGCCAATTTTGGTCGCTGCATTTAAAGCCCTGAACAATCCAAAGTACAATCTGCTTCAGTCAGTTACAACTTCCCATCCAGGTGGCAACATGGTTCTTGTTAGCGGGCCTATCGCCAAGGAAATCGGTATCTCCGGCGGACAAGGCTGCATGGGACCCGGATATCCGGCAAATGCTACAATCGGCCGTGCTGTTAACCTTGTTATCATGAATGTATGTCGTTCTGTACCCGGTGTATGTGATCTTGATTGCATTGCTTCTCAGGCTGAATTTACATTCTGCTTTGCTGAAGAAAAAGACCTGGCTTGCTGGAATACAATAAACGAGGAACATTATGATTCCGAAACAACTACTGTTTATGTCCTTAAAGCCGAACCGCTTCATGACATTATTGACTTCCTGAGCCTCAATGGACATGACCTGCTTGATACCATTACAGCCTGCTGTACCACACTTGGTTCGAATAACGCTTATATGCCCGGGCCACTTGTTGTTTGCCTGACTCCTGACCATGGCATGATGCTCAAGAAGGATGGCTACACAAAGGAAATGATTCAGGAGCATATACATACATACGCTTATCATCAGGTTCCTATGGTTCGCAATCGTGGACTGGTTCCTGTTCGTCCGGCTGAATTTGCAAATAAGCATCCAATGCCTGTTACTCGTACTCCAAAGGATGTTGAAATTATTGTTGTCGGTGGACGCGGAGGCCACTCCGGTGTTATTCTTCCCTGGGCACTTCACAGTGAGGGTATCGTTGAGCCGGTAGCACTTCCTAACGGCAAAGCTGCTAAGAGCATTAATGAGTTTAAAAAATAATTAAAGTATAAAACTGCTGCAGAAGAATGGTAAAAATATTATCTACCGTTCCCTGCAGTGTAAGCAAAATATATAATTGGGAGGATGAATCAATGAGCGGCTATGATGTAGTTTATGATGTAATTGTTTGTGGCGGTGGTACTTCAGGTGTTGCTGCAGCTATCTCATCAGCGAGGACCGGTGCTAAAACATTATTGGTTGAAAGAGTAGGTGCTTTGGGCGGCCAGATGAACGTCTCAGGACCTCCTGGATTCGCATTTGCAAGACTATTTAATCCCAAAGGGGAGCAGGACATTGCCGGATTTGTTGAAGAGGTTTATGACAGGATGTATAAGACCGGCCACGCTCTTCCTCACCTCAGACCTGCGTTCCGCGAAAAAGCAGGTTACACTTTCTCGTATGTTGATCCTGACTGGTTTGGCATGATTATATTTGACATGATGGAAGAGAGCGGTGTTACACTGCTGCTGGACACTTTAGTTGTTGGAGTTACAAAAGATGGAGATTCCGTTACCGGCATTGTAGTTGAAAATGCAAACGGTAAAAATGAAATAAAGGGTAAAATTGTTATTGACTGCACCGGCGAAGGCTATGTAGCGGACAGAGCAGGTGTGGAAATGGAATGTGTATCCCGTGAGGACATTCAGCCACATACACTGTCATTTACTGTTGATGGTGTTGACTGGGATGAATTGCTGCACTACCTTCGTGAACATCCTGAAGAGTTTTCCTACAAACAGCTTATCCACCCCAGTAATGACAGCAGCCAGGAAGGTGTATATGAAGTATACCGTCACTGCACCGATGTAACCGAACTGGGCGAGGTTATGGGCTTCTATCAGCTGCGTGACAATGCACTTAAGAATGGTGACTGGCACCCATACAGTGGAGCAGGATTCTTCCTCTCACCTAAGGAAGGCGGACATATTCAAGCCCACTTCCAGCATTCATCACAGGTTGACCATTGCCTGCCAACCGATGCGTGGGACCTTACAAAGTGCATGATCGAATGCAGGAAGCAGAATGCCATTGCATGGAGATTCTTTAAGAACTATGTTCCCGGCTTTAAAAATGCATATATTACTAAGGTTTGTACTGAGCTCAGGCTCCGTGAAGGTCCAAGAATAGTTGGCGATTATGTACTTACCAAGGAAGATGTCGGTAACTGCCAAACATTCCATGATACAATAGGAAAGAGTTCCATGAAAGCTGGTGCTTATCATGTTGCATCTATGGATACTTTAAATGTATGCGCCGCGGTCAAAGAGGATATGGTATGGCCAAAAGATGGTGGCTCTTATGATATTCCTTATCGCTGCCTCGTTCCTAGGAAGATTGAAAACCTGTTGGCAGCAGGCAAGTGTGTATCTACCGACCGCCCAGCCTACCTGCGTTACTTGCATCAGACAATGGTTACAGGTGAGGCTGCCGGTACAGCTGCCGGTCTTTGCATAAAGCATGGCATCACACCTAGAGAGCTTGAGAAAGATGTATCTGAACTGCAGAAAATTCTAGTCGAGAATGGTGCTATTGTTTTTGAAACCAGAAAAGATATATAATAAATATAATGCCCAAAGATAATAGTATTTTACTAATGTCTTTGGGCATTTACTTTAATGATATGCAATTCATAAGAAGTGTTCTTCATTTTTTTGTAGTATGCTGACAGTCTGCCAAATGCTTGACGAGGATTCCGGAAGAACAGGATAGGTCATCCTTTCTTGTTATTAATGACAATGAACGTGTCGGGTGGTTGTCCAGCATTACAATATGCAGCAATGGGTCATTATAGTATTCTGCCAGGCGTTTCATAATTAATGTTACCACCATGTCCTGCTTAATCAGGCTTCTAATTGTAGTCAGGCGCACATTAGAATACTGTATTTTGGGAGAAATTCCGGCATTTTTAAACAACCTTGCAAAATATTTCAATATTAAGGGGTCTGAGTTGAATAATAAAAACTCTTCATCTACGGTTTCTTCCAGAGTAACAACCTTCCTGTCGGCAAAATGGTGATGACTACCGACCAGTAATACCAGTTCGTCGTCGCATATGGGAGTTACAACGTATTTTTCATACTGTGAAGGTTCTGTTCTAATAATTCCAATATCAATTTTTGATTCATCAAGCATCTGAAGTATAGATGCCGTATCTGTTTCAGTGATATTTATTTTCATATTTGGATAATGCTTCTCAAAATCGATAATTATGTCCATAATTCCATACTGGCTTAGTACCGGTATTGCTCCTATAGCAATACACTCTGCTTGTTGCTCTTTATACTCATTGATATGTAATCTCAGTTTTTCATATTCGGATACAATTTTTTGTGCGTAAGTTACCAGTTCCATCCCAATAGGCGTTAATACAATATTTCGTGTATTACGGGCAAACAGTTTCACTCCCAGTTCTCGTTCCAAACTAAGGATCTGTTTGGAAAGTGACGACTGTGAAATAAAAAGCTCACTTGCTGTTGTCGTGAACTTTTCATACTTTACAATTGCCAAAAAATAGTTCAGCTGTTGTATTGTCATGAACAGTCCTCCCCCAATATTGATAGATGCTGTTTTATGTGCGTACTCAATAAAAATTAATATTAGTAATATTATAGCACAGTCATTAGTGTTACATAAAGCATATTACGGATTTCTACCTATGGGAAAGCGTTAGGAATATGTCTCCTTTTTTACAAATTTGTAATATATACAGGAATTTTGCTATATTTGGCGAAATATATGCAATGCTAGAAAATCTTGTACATTTTTTAGAAAAGGAGAATTGGGATGGTAAATAGTAAGAGTCGCAAAACCGGTATTGTCATATTAATTGCAGTTATCCTGGTGCTGTCTGTGGTTGTTATCAGTGCTGCAGACGGAGTAACTCCAGGTTCCGAACAGGATCCCATAGTTACGCAGAGTTATGTAGAACAGAAATCAGAGCAGATCAAGTATTATATTGACAGTTTGATCGCAAAGGCAAACGGGGATAATGCTATACAGAATCAGGAGATAGCAAAGCTCAAGGCTGAGCTGGAGCTAAAGAACCAGGAGATAGCGAAGCTTGCAGAAGATATCAAGAATGTCTCGGCAGGTGGGTCCGGCAGGTTTGAAGTGGTGGAAATGCAAAATAACCAGATACTTATAGCGGGAGAAGGGGCGGAAATAATACCCAGATCCGGCAAGTTTTCTGCCATATATGGAGCTAACGGAGGGCTTTCAGACATTACTTCAGCAAAGGACCTGAAGGATGCTGAGGCGGTAATCAACAACCACATGCTCATAGCCTCAAGAGGAGACGGCAGAGGGGTCAAAGCTCAGGCGGACAAGTCCTTCCTGATTATAAAAGGTACATATACGATAAAATAGGTGCGAGGTTCCGGGGTTTCGGGGTTCTGGAGGTAGGGG
>Ga0209347_1003067_pt1 | contig 20385 bp, 18 predicted proteins | sample AutmiccommuBRH23_FD_187382 | JGI IMG/M metagenome (GOLD analysis project Ga0209347, IMG submission 187382) | Deep subsurface microbial communities from Mt. Terri, Switzerland - Autotrophic microbial communities BRH/23 (SPAdes) (version 2) | ecosystem: Environmental > Aquatic > Deep subsurface >...
CACCTCCCTCCTGATCGCCGCCGGCGTCGCCCTTTGCTTCGTCGCTCTGCCCGAGCCGCAACCCGCACCTGTGCCGGTCGCCTCACGCCGCGATGACGTGCAGCCCAAACGCAGCCTGCCGCCGTCACTGCAGCCCAATTCGATCCATACCGAGCGCACCGCCCAGCAGCGCGCCCTCATCGCCGACAAGCTCCCCTTCCTCACCGCCGGACAACGCGAGCGTAGCTGGAGCGAGCTGATGTCGCGGGTCAATCACGACCTGCGCACGCCGCTCAACGCGGTGATCGGCTTCTCCGAGCTGATGGCCCTGGAGCTGTTCGGCCCGCTGGGCGATGACCGCTACCAGGACTACGTCCACCACATCCGCGACAGCGCCGCCGACCTGTTGAAGTCGACCGAGGACACGCTGGCGCTGACCGCCCTGATGGCAAGCCCATCGCGCCGCGGCCAGATGGCCGGCTGCGACCTCGATCTCATCACCCACGAGGCCTGGGGCTTCTTGGCACGTCGCGCTGCGGGCCGGGGTATCGAGCTCGAGACCATGATCCCCGCCGACCTGGAAGTAATGGGCGAGGCGCGCACGCTGCGCCAGATCCTGGTCAACATGCTTTCGGAGGCCGTCTCGCACGCCGCCACCGGCGAACGGGTGATCCTCTCGGCCATCTGCGAAGGTGAGCTGGTCGAGCTCGGCGTCTCCGTCTCCAAAGAGCGCACGCGCTCTATCAGCACGGATGCATCGTTGCCCATGTGCCTGGCCCGCACGCTGCTTGAGATGCAGGGCACGACTCTTCTGGAGATCAAAACCGCGAGCGCAGGCTGGCGGGCGGTGACGGTTCTCGACCGTGCCGCACAGCAGGATTTTTTCGGTGAGCACCACGAAGAAAGGGCCGACCACGACTATCATCGTGCGTCGGCCCTTGTTAGCTGAAGCGGATCGCGTCTTAAGCGTTATTCCTTCGGCGGTGGTCCTGCATCGTCATCGTCGTTGTCATCCTTCGGTCCATGCCGGAAGTGACGACGCCGTTGCTCGAACCACTGATGCAGTTGCTGGCGCTCGTCGGGCGTGAGTTCGGCTGCAAGATCGGCCAGCATTCCCAGACGCGCCTTCTTCTCCTCGTAGCCGGCGCTGGCAGCGTTATCGAGCGCCGTCCTAAAGGCTGCCGCGTCGAAAGGCTGCGCCGTCAGCGCCGATCGGGCTTGGCCGCGCGCCTCGCGTTGCGCCTGGCGCAGCGGCTTCAACGCCTCGCGATCGGTCTTGAGCTTATCGCTGATGGTCTTGGCGCGCTCTGAGGGTAGCGTCTCGACGAAGCCCATCAGTCCGCTACCCCGGTGGTGGTGTCCCTTGCCGCCGAAGCACAGAAGCGTCGTCGCCACGCCGCCGATGATGAGCACGTTCACGGCGAGCGACACCATCAAGGCAATGCGCAGACCGCGGCCTGCCGTGGGCTTTGCCGGCACGTTATCGCTCGTCATAGAAGGTCCTCATCAGTTCCCAGGATGTCGTCACCGAAAGCAAGCTGCGAGCTGTCGGCAGTCGCAAAACCAGTGGCCTCCGCCACCTCCTGCATGGTCGGCTGGAACGTTCCCGCAGAGCCAAGCATTACACCCAGCACCAGCGAGGCCGCCAAGACCGCCGCAGCCGGCAATTCGCTGCGAACAGGCAGCCGCTTGAGCATGGAGGTCAAAGCCGGCCGGCGCTTCCACACGGGAAGCTCATTGGCCTCGCCCTGGCCGCCGGCAGTCACGACAGCGAACCTCGGCTCGCTCGTGCGCAGGGCCGCCGCAACGATGCGCTCTTTGAGCGCGTGCTCGCGATCCTCGCTCACGCGCGGTGCCCGATCGAGAAGACGATCGAGCGCCGCCGCCTCCGATATCAGACGCAGCGCATCCGCATCCTCACTGATGAAGCCTGCGAACCGCAAACGCTCCCGGGCCGGCCACCGCGTCCGGTCGGCTCCATAAACCTCCAACAGGCTCTCAAGCGCGTCGAGGTCTTGTGCGCGTGTGTTCTTGGTCATTTCTCGTCGTCTCGCGTCATCTCAATTCTTCAAGTCGTCTCAGCTCAAGTCCTGCTCGGCGAGCATCTCGCGCCACTCATCGCGCAAGGCGCCCTTCAGATTTCGTCGGGCGCGGGCGAGCAGCGATTCCACCGCCTCGTCCGAAATGCCCATGATCCGGCCCACCTCGATCTGGCTCAGGCCCTCGTAATGAAACAGGGTCAGAGCCATGCGCTGCCGGTCGGGCAGCTCCTTTAAGGCGGCGTCGACGCGCTGGCTCACCTCATCGGCCTCCAGCTGCACCTGCTGGCTTGCGGGTTCGGCGCGCTCGGGCACCTCCTCCACCACGGTCAGCCGCTTGCCGGACCGCATGCGATCGACGCACAAGTTCGAAACCACGCGGCGCAGCCAGGGCTTCACGCCATGGGGACCAACCTCGATCCCGTCAGCCGACCGCCACAAACGCAACAGCGCCTCCTGGGCGACGTCCTCGGCCTCCGCCTCATCGCGCAGCATGCGCCTGGCAACGGCGAGCACCCCCGAGAGGTGACGGTCCACCAGCGAGCGGAAAGCCGCAGCATCCCCGCCGGCTGCAGCCGCCACCAAGGCTGCATCCTCGTTTGCCTCAAGCCCCGTCACGGACACCCCGCCAGGACCAGGCACAATTCTCTTTGCCGCCACGTTCAGCCTCGGCATGGCCATCGAACACTTTCGTTGTCCACTTTAACGCCGGTTGGGACCTTCCCGCGAGCCTCGACCGAAGCCCGTTAGGCTCCCAGGCGTCCTTACTGATCAAAGAACGGGCCAGCTTCAGGGTTTCCGTCGGCCTCCAACAAATCAAACGATTAGCTCGTCAAATAAACGGGTTACGGCCTCCAAGGTGGCCACAAGACGGGCTTCGAGCTCCTCAAAGCTCGCCGCATCGCCGGCCTGCGCCAACAGCTCCTTGAGGCCGCCCGGGGCGGTTGCCGGGTGGAATGGTCCCGACAGGCACAGCCGCAGAACCTGGGTCAGGTCGTGGACCAGGCGGGTCGCGGGGATCAAGACCTCGGCATGCTCTTGCGCCAGAACGCCGGCGTCGCGGAGGCGGCGGTAGGCCTCGATCGTCGTCTGCTGCAGCACCTGCGGGTGCTTGGCGCCGTGGATGAGTTGCAGGTACTGGGCGATGAACTCCAGATCCACGAGGCCGCCGCGCACCTGCTTCAGCTCCCAGATATCGCTCGTGCCTTTCTCCTTGGCGATGCGCGCACGCATCTCGCGCACATCCGTTGCGGTCTTGGCGCGGTCGCGCTCCATCAGGAGGCCGGAGCGGATCGCCGCCGCGACTTTCGCTCTGAGTTCCGGCGGCCCGGAGATGACGCGCGCCCGCGTCATCGCCATGTGCTCCCAGGTCCAGGCCTGCTCGGTCTGATAGCCGATGAAGCTTGCAAGCTGCGCCGCCACCGGTCCCTGCTGGCCGGATGGCCTCAGCCGCATGTCGACCTCGTAGAGCGTACCCTCCGCCGTCGCCGAGGAGAGCGCGCTGATTAGGCGCTGCGTCAGGCGCGCATAGAAATGCGACGGCGCCAACGGCCGGCCGCCATCCGATTCCTTGGCGGTGGGATCGCAGTCATAGACGATGATGAGATCGAGATCGGACGCTGCCGTCATCTCGTGGCCACCCAGCTTGCCCATCGCGATGACTGCCGCTGCACCGCCGGCCACGTGGCCATGCGCCCGCTCCAGCTCGCGCTCGACCGCAGCTTTGAGATGATCGATCAGGCGCTCGGCAAGCAGCGCGTAGGCCCCGCCCGCCTGGTTGGCCTTGATCGCGCCCGACAATACGCGAATGCCGATCAGGAACTGCTGCTCACTGCCGACCACCCGCGCGCGATCGAGAATGTACTGCATGTCATGCTCGCCCGAGCCGATCTCGGTTTCGATCAGATGATCGATCTCCTCCGCGGTCGGCAGCATACCCAGCACGCCGGGATCGAGCACGGCGTCGAGCAAGCGCCGCCGGCGCGAAAGGATGCGCGACAGCCGCGGCGCCGTACCCATCATATCGGCGAGTAGGCGCAACAGCTTCGGATTGGCACGCAGGAGCGAGAAGAGCTGCACCCCGGCCGGCAGGTCGGAAAGAAACCGGTCGAAGGCAGCGAAGGCATGATCGGGATCGGTGGTGTCCGCGAGCGCGGCAATGAGACTGGGCTGCACCTCGGTGAGGCGCTCGCGCGCGCGCTGCGTGCGCACGGCGGCATAGCGCCCGTGATGCCAGCCGCGGATGGTCTCCAGCACCTGATGCGGCTGGGAAAAGCCCATCTCTTTGAGCGCCGCCACAGTGCCCGGATCGTCCTGCTCGCCGGCAAAAACCATGTTCTGGCCGGTGGGCGTCAGGTCGGGGCTGTCCTCGAACAGCGCCGCATAGTGACGCTGCACCGTCTCCAGGCGCTGGCGCAACGCTCCAGAAAACGCCCGCGTGCTGTCATAGCCGCAAAAGTGCGCGAACCCCTCCAGCCGTTCCGGATCGCTCGGGATCTCCTGCGTCTGCTCGTCGGCGACCATCTGCAGGCGATGCTCGATGCGACGCAGATAGAGATAGGCCTCGCTCAGCTCCTTGACGACCTCGCTTTTGATCCAGCCACGCTCGGCCAGCCGGCGCAGGGCCTCAAGCGTCTGGGGCGCGCGCAGATCCGGCTGACGCCCGCCGGCGATCAACTGCTGGGTCTGGGCGAAGAACTCGATCTCGCGAATGCCGCCGCGACCGAGCTTGATGTTGTGACCCGCGATCGCGATCTGGCCGAAGCCGCGATGGGCGTGGATCTGCCGCTTCATGGCGTGAATGTCAGCGATGGCAGCGAAGTCGAGATACTTGCGCCAGATGAACGGCGCCAGCTCCTTCAGAATTGCGCGGCCCGCCTGCAGATCTCCCGCGCACGCGCGCGCCTTGATCAGCGCTGCACGCTCCCAGTTCTGACCGAAGCTTTCATAGTAATCGAGCGCGGCGTCGGTGGAGAGCGCGATGTCGGTGGCGCCTGGATCGGGGCGCAATCTGAGATCGGTGCGGAACACGTAGCCATCGGCCGTGCGCTCCTCCATCATCTGCACGAGGTCGCGCGTCAGGCGCACGAAAAAGCTCTGCTGGGGCACGTCGGGCGCCAGCTTGATGCGCGCGCGGTCGTAGAACACGATGAGGTCGACGTCGCTGGAGTAGTTGAGCTCGCCCGCGCCGCACTTGCCCATCGCCAGCACGATGTAGCCGTCGGGCGTCGCGTTGCCCTCGCCATCCTTGCCGAGCCATTTGCCCGCCTGCATCGCCTCGCGGAACAGGAACGACAGCGCGCCGTCGATCGCCGCGTCCGAGCACTCGCTCAAGGCCGCCGTGACCTCGAGCACGGGCCACACGCCGCCGATGTCGGCAAGCGCCGTCAACAGCGCCACCTCATTCTTGAACACGCGCAACGCCCGCATGGCGTCTGCTCGCGACTGCGCCGCCGCAATGGCAACGGCCAGTTCCTCCTTGAGCTCGGCAAGGCATACGGCGGGCACGGACGTCATGAGACGCTGAATCCGCGCGGGATCGCGCTCGATCAGCCGGGTGAGATACGGGGAGCCGGCGAAGACACCGGCCAAGAGCGAGGAAACCTCGGGCCGCTCCAACAACGCCGCCAACTCGGCAAGCCCGGGGTCAGCCGCCGCCCGTTCCTTGATATCGGCAAGCCCGCGTGTGACGCGCTCGTCGGACGAGGCGACCGGCGCCTCCGCCAGGGCCTCAGCCAGAGATTTGGCAGTTGCTGCCCAACTCGTCATTCCCGCCCCGCATTGTTCTTGCTTCTGAGGTCGTCAGCGGTCGGCCGGCGGCGCAGGCAGCGTCAGCACGATACGCAGGCCCGGACGATTGTCCTCCAGCCGGACCGCCCCACCATGCAAGCGCGCGACCGCCTGCACAAGGCTCAAGCCGAGACCTGTACCCGTCTCGGTGCGGCTCTTCTCCAGACGCACGAACCGCTTCAGCACGCGCTCGCGATCCTCCGGCGCAATGCCAGGTCCGCGGTCGGCCACGCCGATCTCGACGTTGTCGCCGCGCTTGGTCAATGCAATGTCGATGGTCGGCGGATGCGAAGCCGTTTGCGCGGCCTTGGCCGAATACTTGATCGCGTTGTCGATCAGATTGGCGACGGCCTGGCCGACGAGCTGGCGGTTGGCGATCAGGCGGGCACCATCGGCAATATCGAGCCGCAACTCCAGCCCGCGCTCCTCCGCCACCGGCTCGTAGAGCTCGGCGACATCGTGGACCAGGCGCCCGACGTCGAAGCTCTCGGCGTTCTCCTTCAATACGCCCGCTTCCAGCCGCGCCACCAGCAACAAGGCGTTGAAGGTCTTGATGAGGTCGTCGGCCTTCTCGATCGTCTGCTCCAGGCCGTCGCGATAGGCACCCTCACCGCGCGGATCCATCAACGCCGCCTCCGCTTGATTGCGCAAACGCGTCAGCGGCGTCTTCAAGTCGTGCGCGATGTTGTCGGAGACCTCGCGCAAGCCGTTCATCAGCGCCTCGATGCGCTCCAGCATCGTGTTGAGATTGTCGGCCAGAACGTCGAACTCGTCGCCCGAGCCAGAGATCGCAATGCGTTGCGACAGGTCGCCTTGCATGATGGAGCGCGTGGCGACGTTGATGGTCTCGACGCGCCGCAGAACCACGCGGCTGATGACGAGGCCGGCGATCAGACCTGTGAGCGACAAAAAGCCGAGCCCGGCAATGTAGAGCGTGCCCATCTCGTCTGCGAAGCGGCGCTGATCCTCGATGTCGCGACCGACGACGAGACGGATGCCGTTGCCCAGATCCATGGGGATCGCCACGCCGAGACGGGGCTCGGCGGGATCGCCGCCTGCACGCACGTACTGAAACACGCCGCCGGTGGCACTGATCTCCGGCGGCACATGGCTCAGGTTGCCGGCGAGCTTGGCGCCGCTGCGATCGCTGAGAAAATAGAGCCCCGGTCCTTCGGGCCGGCTCCGCACCTCCACCGCATGCTCCAAGCCCTGCAAGTCGCCGCCGCGCGCTTCCGCCTCCAGAAGCTGGGCTTCCGACTGCAGCGTGGAGAGGACCTGCTCGGTGAGGATGCGGTTGGTCTGCCACAACAGCAGACCGATGACGAGACCGGCGCACACGAGATAAGCGGCGACCGCGACGGCCGCCGCCCGGAATGCGCTGGTGGAGACCGCGCGAGTAAGGGGACTAGCCAGGGCCATCGCGGATCGTGTACCCCGCGCCGCGCACCGTATGCAGAAGCGGTTTGTCGAAGTTCTTGTCGATCTTGGCTCTGAGCCGGGAGACGTGCACGTCGATGACATTGGTCTGCGGGTCGAAGTGATAATCCCAAACGTGCTCGAGGAGCATCGTGCGCGTGACGACCTGGCCGGCATGCTTCATCAGATATTCCAGCAATCGGTATTCGCGCGGCTGGAGCTGGATCGGCTCGCCGTCGCGCGTGACGCGATGCGACAGCCGGTCGAGCACCAGCCCGTCGACCACATAGCGGGTCTCCTGCTCCTCCGGCGACGGCCGCCGCGCCAGCGCCTCGATGCGCGCCAGCAGCTCGGAGTAGGCATATGGCTTGGTGAGATAGTCGTCGCCACCGGCGCGCAGACCCTTTACTCGGTCGTCGACCTCGCCCAGCGCGGACAGGATCAGAACCGGCGTGCGGATGGATTTGGCCCGCACCTCCTTGATCATTGAGAGCCCGTCGAGCCGCGGCAGCATGCGATCGACGATCAAGACGTCATAGGCGCCCTCCTCGGCCATCGAAAGCCCCGTCTCGCCGTCGCCCGCGAGGTCGGCAGCGTGACCGCTCTCCTTCAACGCCTTCTGCAGGAAGTGCGCGGTCTCCCTGTCGTCCTCGACCACCAAGACGCGCATGTCGTCACCGCTTCTCTAATTGCCCGCTGGGAAGCCTCGCGATTCGCATTCTGCCCGCTCGGCTCCGGAACGTCGAGGCGGCCCGCCCCTTTTTGGAGCGAGCCGCCTCTTGTCGTCACTCAGGTGATCGGCATCAGCCCTTCTTGAGCGGAACCGCCACCAGCACCGTCTGCTCGCCGCCCTTCTTGACGTGGAACAGGACGGCCCTGTCGCTCTTGCCCATCGCGGTCTTGACTGCATCGAGCACGTCCTGGGGCGATTTTACCGCCTCGCCGCCGGCCTTGAGGATGACGTCACCCTCCTTGAGGCCCTTGCGAGCAGCATCCGAGTTGGGATCGACCTCGACGATCTCCACCCCGTCGCTCTGGCTCGGCTTCACGGTCAGGCCAAGCTGCTTGAGCTCGACGTTGCCGGTCTCGTCCTGAGACATCTCCGGCTCGCTCTGCTCCTCGCTCGCCTCATCCTTGCTGGGATAGGTGCCGAGCTTGACCTTGAGCTCGCGCTCGCCCTTGTCGCGCCAGATCTTCACGTCGACCGTCGACTTGGCCGGAAGGTCGGCGATGGTGCGGGCAAGATCGCGATCGTCGTCGATCTTCTTGTTGTTGACCTGCAGGATCGTATCCTCGGCCTTGAGACCAGCGGCCTGGGCCGGACTGTCGGCAAGCACCTCGGAGATGATAGCGCCGCGAGCGTCGGGAAGACCGAGCGAAGCCGCCATGTCCTCATCGACGCTCTGGATCTTCACGCCGAGCCAACCACGGCTGACGCTGCCGCCCTTCTCGAGTTGCAGAACAACGCGCTTCACGGTCTCGGCAGGCACCGCGAAGGCGATGCCGACGTTGCCGCCCGTGGGGCTGTAGATCGCCGTATTCACGCCGACGACGTCACCTTCGAGGTTGAAGGCCGGGCCGCCGGAGTTGCCGTGGTTCACGGCCGCATCGATCTGCATGTAGTCGTAGGGGCCGCCGATGTTGCGGGCCAGAGCGGAGACGATACCGGCCGTCACAGTGCCACCCAGACCGAACGGGTTGCCGACCGCCAGAACCCAATCGCCGACGCGCGGGGTCTTCTCCGCGAACTTGACGACGGTGAGCGGATGCTTCGGCTCGATCTTCAAAAGCGCGATATCGGTGCGCTCGTCGGTGCCGACGATCTTGGCGTCGATCTCTTCCTGATCATCGAAGCTCACCTTCACCTTGGTCGCGCCGTCGACGACGTGACGGTTGGTGACGATGTAGCCGTCGGGAGAGACGACAAAGCCCGAGCCGGCCGCCTGGCGCGGACGCCGGCGCATCTGCTGCTGGTTGGGCAGGTTCTTGAACAGCTCGTTGAGGAAGTGATCCTCCGGCAGACCGGGGATGCCCTCGAAGTCGGGACCGCCGCCACCACGACGATCGGCGACGAGCGGAACCTCGTTGGTGGTCTGAATGCTGACGACCGCCGGCTTCACCTGCTCGACGATGTCGGCGAAGGAGCCGGTCGAAGCGGGCAGTCCGGGCTTCAGCTGAGCAACAGCCGATGAGGGGTACTCGGCAACGCCGAGACCCAGCAGACCGACGCCGAGCACGGCGACGGTTGCAAGGCGCCGCAGATCGCGTCCACGCGATTTGACTGGCCTGGTCTTTGCTACGCCCTCGATCGGGCTGGGTTGAGAGTGCATGCGCAAGAACCTCCATTCCGCGAAGCAGCAGGATTTGTCCTGACCTGGGGTAGCGAAATGGGCATTACGGCAGCCTTTCGATTGCCTTAACAGTTGGTAATAAAGGACTTGTTGACCATGTCCCAAAACCGAGTTGTGTTTCAAACCAAGACGGCCCGATGAGACACAAAGATACCCTGGCCACCCGCGTAAGGCGCCCGAAAGCCCGCCACATCGGCCTGCTTGTACTCGCCGCAGCCATAGCCGCCGGCAACGCAAGCCCGGCCGCAGCCGCAGGTCCGGGACCGTTTCAGGCCGCCCAGCCCCAAGACAAATTCTCGCCACTTCTCCAGCGCGTTGCCGTTTTCGGCAAAGACGAGCGCCGCCCCGTCCCGCAATCGTACCGGCCGGCCCTGGAGAGCGTCGGCGTCATCCGCGATCCCGCCTCGCGCTCGGTCTGCACCGTGTTCTGCGTGGCGCCCGACGTCATCGCCACCGCCTCGCATTGCCTCTACGGCACCAATGCGTCCGAGCCGCTGGAGCTCAAGGGACTGACCGTGCACCTGCACGGCGGCACCGAGAACAGCCGCATCGCTGGCGCGGATCTGGGCACGCCCGAGACCGGCGTTCTCGCCGGCTCCGTCCACCTCAACGTCCGCCCGCCCATCGATGCAACGCACGACTGGGGGCTAGTGAAGCTCGCCAAGCCCTTGTGCACAGGCAAAGCGCTGGCGCTCAGCCGCCGCCCCGTGCGCGACGTCATGCGCATGGCGCAAGACGGCCGCGTCTACCAGATCGCCTACCATCGCGACCTGCCCAAGTGGCAGCCGATGCTGGACCGTCCCTGCCGCGTGCAGCACAACTTCAAGGACGCCGACTGGAAGACGATTTCCAAGGACTTCGCCAATCCTGACCAGCTGCTTTTGCACACCTGCGATACGGGGGCTGCGTCCTCGGGCTCGCCGCTGCTGGTCGACGGTCCGAACGGGCCGGAGGTGGTCGGCATCAACGTCGGCACCTACGTGCAGTCGAAGCTGATCATGCTCAACGGCGAGGTGGTGCACCGCTTCAAGTCGGACGAGGTCGCCAACACCGGCGTCAACTCGCTCGCCTTCGCTGCCGCGTTCGACGCCTTCGCCAGGGCCGACCTCTTGGCCGGCGCCAACGACGTCCGCCGCCTGCAGGAGCGGCTCGCCGCCCGCAAACTCTATGACGGTCCAATCGACGGCCACTTCGGCAAGGCGAGCCACGCCGCCGTTGCCTTGTTCGAGCGCGCCTCGGGCCTACCGGAGACGGGCTTGCCGTCGCGGGCTGTGCTCGATGCGCTATCGGGCGAAAGCACGGTGGCGACGGGCGCTATTGCGCCCCGCACGGCCCCGCGCAGCCTGCGGATGCGTGCGCGCCACAACCACTAGTCGGATTTGGTCTCGTCGGGATCGGAGAGCAGGCGGCGCAGCTTCTCTTCCTCCGCACCGCTGAGCGCCGTGCCGCCCGCCGCCGCGGGACTCGCAGGCGAGCGCACGAAGCCGCGCATGACGATGACGATCGCCGCCACGAGCAGCAGCAGCGGCGCCAGCCACAACAGAACCGTGCGGATGTTGAACGGCGGGCGCAGCAGCACGAACTCGCCGTAACGATCCTCGACGAACTGCAGCACCTGGGCGTTGGTGTCGCCGGCCTTCAGGCGCTCACGCACCAGAATGCGCAGGTCGCGCGCCAGCGGCGCGTTGCTGTCGTCGATCGACTGGTTCTGGCAGACGAGGCAGCGCAGCTCGGCCGAGATGGTGCGCGCGCGCGCCTCGAGCGCGGGATCGGGCAGGATCTCGTCGGGCTCGACCGCGAGCGCGGGCGTCGCCGCCAGCACCATCAGGGCTGCAAATCCGCCGAGCACGCAACGTCCCATCTGCCACATCGCTTGCGCCATCACCACCTCACTCCGCCGGTGCCGCAGCGGCCGGCATCCGGCGCGTGCGCCGCGGGGCGCCGACACGCAATCGCCTATCGGAGAGCGACACGCCGCCGGCAAAGAACATGATCAGCGCACCGATCCAGATGAAGCGCACCAGCGGATTGAAGTAGATCCGCACGGCATAGCCGCCGCCTGTCTGCTCGTCGCCCAGAACCACGTAGAGGTCGCCCCGCCAGGCCGCATGAATGCCGGCCTCGGTCGTCGGCATCGGCGGGGCATCGTAGATTCGCTTCGCCGGCTCCAGCCGCACGAACGGCTGGCCACCGCGCGAGATGTCGAAGATGCCGATCACCTCGCGGTAGTTGGGGCCGCTGCCGGGCGCGACGCCTTTGAAGTCGAGCGTGTAGCCCGCGATCTTGGTCTCGTCGCCGGGCTTCATGACCAGGATGTGCTCCTGCCGGTAGGCGCTCGTTGCCACCACGCCGACCACGAGAAGGCCCACGCCGAAGTGCGCTAGCGCCGTGCCGAAGGCCGCCCGCGGCAGGCCCTTGAAGCGTCGCCACGCATCCGCAAGCGGAACGCGTCCGACGCGTGCACGATCGGCAAGCTCGGAAATCGCTCCCGCCATCACGTAGACACCCAGCGCCAACCCGAACGGCGCCATCACCGGCCCGCGATAGAACGCGGCATAAGCGAGCGCCAGAGCCACGATGGCCAGCATGACGGCAAACGTCAGACGCTGCGCCGCGCCCAACAAATCGCCCCGCTTCCAGGCGAGCAGCGGCCCGAAAGGCAGCGCGATCAGCAGCGGCAACATCAGGATGCCGAACACCAGATTGAAGTAGGGCGGTCCCACCGAGATCTTGTCACCGGTCAGCGATTCCAGCAGCAGCGGGTAGAGCGTGCCGAACAGCACCGCGCCGCACGACACCGTCAAAAGGATGTTGTTGAGGACGAGGCTGCCTTCGCGGCTGATCGGTGCGAACAGTCCGCCCTGGCGCAGGCTGCCCGCGCGCATGGCGAACATGGCGAGACCGCCGCCCGTGAACAGGGCCATGATGCCCAGAATGAAGACGCCGCGCTGCGGATCGACGGCGAACGCGTGCACCGAGGTCAGCACGCCCGAGCGCACCAGGAAGGTGCCCATCAGCGATAGCGAGAAGGTGAGGATTGCCAGCAGGATGGTCCACACCTTGAGCGCGTCGCGTTTTTCCATCACCAGCGCCGAATGCAGCAGCGCCGTGCCCGCCAGCCAGGGCATGAAGGAGGCATTCTCGACCGGGTCCCAGAACCACCAGCCGCCCCAGCCGAGCTCGTAGTAGGCCCACCAGGATCCCATCGCGATGCCGATGGTGAGGCACATCCAGGCCAGCAGCGTCCACGGCCGCACCCAGCGCGCCCACGCGGCATCGACACGGCCCTCTATCAGCGCCGCAACCGCAAACGAGAACGCAATCGAGAAGCCGACGTAGCCCGTGTAGAGCAGCGGCGGATGGAACGCGAGGGCCGGATCCTGCAGGATCGGATTGAGGCCGTTGCCGTCGGCGGGCGCAGGGTCAATGCGCAGGAACGGATTGGAGGTGAGCAGGATGAACAGGCAGAACGCCACCGCGATCGAGGCCTGAACCGAGAGCACGTTGGCTTTGAGCGTCGCCGGCAGGTTGCGCCCGAAGGCTGCGACCGCGGCACCGAACAGCGCCAGGATCAGAACCCACAGCACCATCGAGCCTTCGTGGTTCCCCCACACGCCCGAGATGCGATAGAGCAGCGGCTTGGTCGAATGCGAGTTGGCGACGACGTTGGCGACGGAGAAATCAGACGTCACGTACGCGTTCATCAACGCGAGGAACGAGACGAGAAGCAGCCCAAACTGGCACAGCGCCGCGGGCTCGGCGACGCCCATCAACCGCGGGTCGCGCGTGTAAGCGCCCCAGGCCGGTACCACCATCTGCAGGATGGCGACGAGCAGCGCCAGCACCAGCGCGAAATGTCCAACTTCGACGATCACGCTGGCCCTCCCTTGGGAACGTTGCGGCGCTGCCTTGCTGCGCTTGTCATTGGGTCACGCCTTCCGGATGGGTCGCGCCCTTGCCGAGCTTCACGCCCTTGGCCTCCAGCGCCTTCGCCACCTCCGGCGGCATGTAGGTCTCGTCGTGCTTGGCCAGCACGGTGTCGGCGATGAACACACCCTCGGGCGTCAGCTTGCCCTCCGCCACCACACCTTGACCCTCCCGGAACAGGTCCGGCAGCACGCCGGTGTAGGTCACCGGCACGGTCTTCAAGGTGTCAGTGACGACGAAATCGACCGTGGCGCCCTGGCCTCGCTTCACCGAGCCGTCGGCGACGAGACCGCCGAGGCGGAAGCGCTGTCCCGCCGGAATCTTGAGCTCTGTGATCTCGCTCGGGGTATGGAAGAAGACGATCGAATCGCGCAACGCAAAGAGCACGAGCCCAACCGCCACCATCAGCACCGCAACGCTGACGCCGATCAGCACGCCTCGCCTTTGCTTTCTTGTCATCGCGTGCGTCCTACTCCCTCATCTCATGAGCCGATACCTAGGATGTTCGCCAGCTCCTGCAACTGCGCGAGCGCTTTTTCGTCGCCATCGAATGAGCGGCGCGCATCGGCAAGCGCGGTGGAGGCATCCTGCGGACGCCCCAGCACCGTATAGGCGCGCATGAGCTGCATCCAGCCTTGCAGATCCTTGTCGTTCTCTTTGAGACGCGCGGCGAGATCCCCGACCATGCGCTCGATGAACTCCTGGCGCTGCTCGGGCGTCATGTGATGGAACTGGGACTTGGCCTTCTCCATCGCCTCGGGGCTCGGCTGCCCGGGCTGAGCCGGTGCGGCGGGAGCCTGCGCGAGACTGGCCTCCACGCGCTGCAGGCGATTTTCGAGCATCGCCTTCCAGGGGCCGTCTTCGCCGGCCTCCGCCAGCAAGCGCTTGTAGTCGGCCGCGGCACCTTTCAGATCGCCGTCCTGCTCCTTGGCGATCGCGAGCCAGACCTGCGGCTCGACCGACTTGGGATCATCCTTCAGGAGCTTCTCGAAGGCGCGGCGCGCGGGCTCTCCCACCACGCCGTTGTCGACCATGATGGAGGCGCGGGCAAAACCGGCAAGACGGGCGGGAGATTCTCCGAGCAGCGTCATCGCCTGGCTGAACGCGTTCTGCGCCTGCGAGAAGTTGCCCATGCGCATGTAGACGGGTGCGAGCACATCCCAGCCGCGGCCGTCGTTCGGATTTTGCCGCAGGTGCGCCTCGACCTTGGCGACGAGATCGGTGGGGCTCGCCTGCTCGAGCGGCTCGTTCAATCGCGACGCATAGGGACGCGCCGGCATGCCGGGCGAGCCGATCGACAGATAGAGCCCGAGCGCCAGCAGCGGCAGCGCGGCGGCCGCATAGAGCGCGGCGCGTGTATGCCGCCCGCTCTCGTGCTGCTCGCCATCCTTGTTGCGCTCGTGATCCTCGGCGCTGCGGATCAGACGGCGGGCAACCTCCGCGCGCGCATCGTCGGCCTCGCTGCCCGCAAGCAACCCTTGCGCGCGCTCCCGGTCGATCTCTTCGAGCTGATCGCGATAGACGGCGAGATCGGTGCCGGCCTGCGCAGGCGTCGTGGACTTAGTCGCGAGCAACGGCCGCGTTACCGCCCAAACGACGGCTGCCGCCAATAATGCAAACCCGATCCAAAGTACCATTGCGCCATCCAAGCCCCACTGCGGGGCTGGAATAGGGCTCTCCTGGTCGGGTGACAAGCCTTGCGGGCGAGGGAGAGGTCTTCTGCCGCGGTTTCGGGAAACGGTTAAGCGCGGCAACTACCGATGCAACATTACGCGCCGGCAATGCTGCAGTTGCTCACACAGTGTGTGTGCGTGTGCCGTCACCGTCAGGTGGTTTCGTCCCGTCGCAGTCAGGCGACATTTCTCCCCCGTCGCCGTCAGGCGACATTTCTCCAAGTGCCGTCCGGATTGCGGCAGGCGGTGCCGCGCATGGTCTGGCGGCGGCCGTCAATGAAGATGGTGTGGGTGTAGTCGCGGCAATCCCGACCGCTGCGCTTGTAAGGACGGCTCGGGACCACGTCGCCGTAACGGCCGTTGTCAGGGTTGCGCCAGCGGCGCGGCTTGTCGGAGGGACCATCCTCCAGCGCGTAGTACTCCGCCTCCTGCGCCAGCCTGCGGTCCTGCTCGTCCATCGAGCGGCCGATCTCGCTGCCGACGATACCGCCGATCATCGCGCCGGCCGCGGTGGCGAGCACGTTGCCGGTACCCTTGCCGACCTGGTTGCCGATGATGCCGCCTGCAACGGCGCCGACGACGAGGCCCGTGTCGGCCTTGCTCGGGCCCTCCGGGCCGCAGCCGCAAAACAGTATCGGAATGAGAGTAGTGGCGAAGATGCGCGCGTGGCGCATGGTAGCTTCTCCCCGTGGCCGTCCTGGAGCCAGTTTGCCTGAGTCCCGTGTCTTAAACGACTTTCCAAACAACGCGTTGGATTGCGCAACTTGGAGCGTTAGCCAAGTAATATGTGCACCTCGTGACGGAATACGGGCGCAACTGGGGCGGTGCGTGCCCTCAACGCAACGGCTTTAGACCGCCGGTAGCGTCAGGTGCACGACAAGACCGCCCTTCTCGCTCTGGGCCAGATCGCACGAGCCCTGATACGACTGGGCCAGATCGAACACGATCGACAGCCCCAGCCCCGATCCCGGCTTTGATTCGTCGAGCCGGATCCCGCGCTTGCCGATCTTGGCACGCTGCAGGTCGGTGAGCCCTGGCCCGTCGTCCGCGACCGTGATCTTGAGCGTGCGCGCCCGCGCCGTCGTCCCGCTTGTCTCCACCTTGAGAGCCACACTGTGGTGCGCCCACTTGCAGGCGTTGTCGAGCAGGTTGCCAAGCATTTCTTCCAGGTCCTGCTTCTCGCCCTGGAAGCGCGCGTCCGGGGGGCAGTCGACGTTGATTTTGATGTTGCGGTCCTGGTGGATGCGCTGCAGCGCGCGCACCAACGGCTCGGCCACCGGCCGCACCGGCGTCACCCGTCCGATGACGTTGACACGGGCGGCCATGCGCGCACGGTCCAGGTAGTGCTTGACCTGCTGGCTCATGATCTCGGCCTGCTCCACCACCTTGGCGCCGAGCCCGGTCTTGTCGCGACGCGCCTCGTTGGTGATGACGGCCAGCGGCGTCTTCAGAGCATGCGCAAGATTGCCGACATGCGTTCGCGACCTGTCGACGATATCCTGGTTGGAGCGGATGAGCGCGTTGAGCTCGGCCTGCAGCGGCTCGATCTCGGCGGGCAGATCGCCTTCGAGCGTTGAGGCCGCGCCCGAGCGGATATCGGAGAGCCCGCGCTCGATCTGGCGCAGCGGCAACAGCCCGAACCGCACCTGGAACAACGTCACGGCGACGAGGCCGATGCCGGCCAGCGCCAGCGCCGTCGTCAATCGATAGCGGAAGTTGGCGACGAGGTGATCGAGCCAGTCCTGCGGACCGGCGACGATGATCGAGTAGGACGGCTTGTCGGGCTCGTGCCCGAGCGTGTCGATCACCTCCACCAAGCGCAACGGCTCGCCCACCGGACCCTTCGCGTTCATCCAGCGCGCGCCGGAAAGATCCGGTGCCACGCCGTTGCGCGATGGCAGCGGCAGCTTCGCGGTCGCCAGCGAAGCGGAGACCAGCCTGCGCGCGCCGGCATCGTTCTTGTCGAGCGGCGTTATCTGCCAGTACCAGCCCGAATGCGTGCGCTCGAACAGCGATTCATAAAGGTTGCGCGGCGGCATCGGCGGGCCATCGCCCGTGCCCATGCTGTCCACCGTGATCGCGTTGACGAGCTTCTGCAATTGCCCGTCGAAGCTCGCCTGCACATCTTCGCGGTAGAGCCCGTAGATGATGAAGCCCGCAATGGGCAGCACCAGCAAGGTCCAGGCCGCGGCGGTGGTGAACAAACGGAACGCGAGCGAGTTGAAGCGCATCAATCCTGGCTCGGCTCGGCCGCCTCGGAATTGTCGCTCAGCCGGTAGCCCAGTCCGCGCACCGTCTCGATCACGTCGGCGGGAATCTTCTTCCTGAGCCGCCCGATGAACACCTCGATCGTGTTGCTGTCGCGATCGAAGTCCTGCTCGTAGAGATGCTCGACCAATTCGGTGCGCGAGACCACGCGGCCGTTGTGATGCATCAGGTAGGCGAGTAGACGGTACTCGTGCGAGGTGAGCTTGACCTGCTGGCCATCGCAGGTGACGCGCGCCGACTTGGTGTCGAGACGCAACGGGCCGCACTCGATCTCGGCCTTGGCGTGACCCGACGCGCGCCGCACCTGCGCGCGCACGCGCGCCAACAGCTCCTCCATGTGGAACGGCTTGGCGAGATAGTCGTCGGCGCCCGCATCCATGCCGGCGACCTTGTCGCTCCAGCGATCGCGTGCGGTCAGGATGATGACCGGCATCTTGCGGTCGGAACGGCGCCATTCCTCCAGAATCGAGATGCCGTCCATCTTCGGCAGGCCGATATCGAGGATCACCACATCGTAGGGCTCGGTATCGCCCAGGAAGTAGCCTTCCTCGCCGTCGGACGCTGTGTCGACCGCGTAGCCCTGGTCGGACAGCGCGGTGACGAGCTGCCGGTTCAGGTCCTTGTCATCCTCTACGACAAGCACACGCACGAATTTCCCCTCGCGATTGCTGCCCTCTTTCCATAACGGCGCAGACTATAGCGACCCGGCGCCTGCGATCCTAGCCTGCCCGATCGCCGCCCCGCCGCCCTAGAGATCGACGATGCTCTTGAAGCCGCCGTAGATCATGCGCTTGCCGTCGAACGGCATCGTCTCCATCGTCATCGAATCGCCGAGCCGCGGGTCGGCCATCACCTTGGCGTTGACCTTGTCGCGGTCCTTGCGCGACTTGAAGACGATCCAGGAGAACATAACCGTCTCGTCCGGCTTCAGCTTTACCGAGCGTGGAAACGACGTGCGCTTGCCGACCTGCACGTCGTCGGCCAGGCACTCGTGAAACTCCAGCGCACCGTGCTCGATCCAGATCTTGCCCGCCTTGCGCGCGAGCTTGCGATAGGCATCGAGCTTGTCCTTCGGCACCGGCACGATAAAACCATCGACATAAGGCATTGCGGCTCTCCCTGGTTGCGACGTCAGTGCGCCATTGTCGCCCCATTCCGGGCAAAACCAAGGACTGAACGAGCGATTGCGGCCAGCGCGCACTCACTTGTCGAAAGGGTTGCGCGCGTTAACCGTCTTGTTGGAGAGCTTACCGTGCAGATCGCGCAGCACCAGACGGTAGACGAACCCGCTCCCCTCCTCGCACAGCGTCGTCTTCACGATATCGCCAGGCAGCTTGCCCTCTCCCAGCCGTGCGAGCCGCTCCACCGAAACGAGCCCCTCCCTGCTCACGATCGGCGCGGCCACCGACCAGTCGGCGTAGCAGGAGCCCGCCTCGGCGCTCGCGGGCACGAGCACGGCGGTGGCAATGATCGCAAGGGCAGCTAGGTTACTCATCAAGGCCTCGTCGTCCGCATTCACCCTTCCGATACGCTCCGCCGGCTGAACTGCGCCTGAATGACGCCTACAGCTTCACGGTCACGTCGCGCCGCTCCAGCGGACCGCTTGCACGTACACGTCCATAGATCGTCATCACCGTGCCGATGAGACCGCCCACAGCCTGCACCGTCAGTACGAGCTGATCGCCGAGCTCGCGCACCAGATCACTGGTGATGTCGATGCCGATGACGGGGCCGAGCGCGGGCAGCACGGTTGACATCGCCGTGATGATCGCGCCCCACACCGTCACCGAGTTGCCCCACCACTTGGTCGCGCTCGTCGCCGCTGTCTCCGGTGTCGCCATGTCGGAAGCTCCTTCTGCTTGCGGGGAAAGTTCGGGAACCGGGCGGGGCGCGGGCCCGCGTGTGATCTGAAGCGCACGCTCCAGCGCGACGTCGACGCGGCGCAGCCACCCGCGCCCGAAGCGCCAGAAGTGCGGCAGCGCGCGATAGCGCTTGCGACGCTCATCGGCGTAGACCTCGAGCGCCGCTTCCACCTTGAGACTTGAGACGGCTTCGAGCGTCAGCGGACCGATCTCGCCATCTACGTCGGTGCCGACCGCGCGCTGAAGCAGGCGCGTTGCCCCGGTGACACCGTGATTGACGACCGCATCGAAGTGAAAGAACGCCAACGCGGGCCGAAGCACGTCGCACTGCGCCGGGCGCCAATAGCGCGCGGCATAGATCGCGCGCACATCGGCGTCGGGAATGTGCCTCAACTGCTCCTTCAAGCGCGCATCGGCCGCCGCACCCTTCCAGGCCGCGTAGACGTGCAGCGTGATGCCGCGATTGGTCGGCCCGCCCGGATCGTAGGGATCGTCGGTGAAGCCACCTTCCATCTCGAGCACGTGCGTGAGCGCGCGATCAAACAGCGCGTTCGGCGGCGGCAGCTCGTCCGTCGCAACCGTTGCCCCGGGCTGCGCGACCTCCTGCGGCCAGCGCAAACCCAGCAGCCGCGCCTTCGGACAGGGCGCAACCGTCACAGCGTCCGACTGGTTGCCGCCAAGCAAAATGAGACTGTCGCCCGTCTCGCCGAGGAGAAAGCCCACGTGCCCCGCCGCCGGATCGCTCCCGCGCGAGAAGACAGCGATCGCGCCGACCTTGCCCTCGGCGAGCTCACCGCCCCAGCCCAGATATGAGCGCGCCATCAACGAGCGCGTGCTCGCAAATCCCGCCCGCTCCAGGCAGGCGCCGACGAAGGCCGCGCACCACGGCACCTCGTCGGGATGGCTGTCGCCCACCGCCTCGAAGTACGCGCGAATGCGCGGATTGTCGGCGCGTCCTGCAATCTCGCGCTGGCCGAGCTCGGCCCACGCCTCAGCGAGCCACCGCGGCTGCTCCATAAGTGAGACCTCAGACTTCGCTCGCGAAAGTTTCCCCTCTCCCCGCTGGCGGGGAGAGGGATTG
>Ga0209347_1003071_pt1 | contig 20371 bp, 16 predicted proteins | sample AutmiccommuBRH23_FD_187382 | JGI IMG/M metagenome (GOLD analysis project Ga0209347, IMG submission 187382) | Deep subsurface microbial communities from Mt. Terri, Switzerland - Autotrophic microbial communities BRH/23 (SPAdes) (version 2) | ecosystem: Environmental > Aquatic > Deep subsurface >...
GGGTGCCGGCCACCAACCTCATCGCCGGGGAGGGTGACGGGTTCATGATCGCCCAGGCCCGCCTCGGGCCGGGCCGGATCCACCATGCGATGCGCGCGATCGGGATGGCCGAGCGGGCGCTCGCGCTGATGGTCGACCGGGCCAAGTCGCGGGTCGCGTTCGGCGAGCACCTGTCCCAGATGGGAGTCGTGCAGGAGCTCATCGCCGAGTCGCGGATGGAGATCGACCAGGCGCGGCTCTACGTCTACAAGACTGCCTGGCTGATCGACCAGTACGGCGCGAAGGGTGCCCGCACCGAGATCTCTGCGATCAAGGTCGCCGCCCCCAAGATGGCCAGCCGCGTCGTCGACCGCGCCATCGAGGTCTTCGGCGCCGCGGGCGTCTCCCAGGACACGCCCCTCGCGTACTTCTACGCGTGGGCGCGAGTGCTGCGGATCGTCGACGGCCCGGACGCCGTCCACCGCCGGTCCATCGCCCGACAGGAGCTCAAGCGCAAGCCCCCTTACCTCGGTTGAGGTCCCAGGACCGGGTCTGGAAACGCGTACCGGGCCGTAGGCGCGCTCACTCTGCGGCCCCTTGAAGCAGAAAGGTGGCGTGACGGCTCAGCGCGGAATCGTGCTAGACGCAGTCAGGGATGGCTTGGTGCATATCGAGCTGAATGGACCCGGAGCGTCCAACGCAGTCGACGTGATCACCGCTCAGGCGCTCGAGGAGGTGATCGGAATGGGCGAAGCGGACACCTAAGTGCGCGCGGCGCTGGTCAGCGGGGCCGGCAAGCGATTTTGTGCAAGGCGGGGATGTCACATCGTTCGTTGCCGCGAATGAGATTAGGAGCACTTCCGCGTCGAAGTGTCGTGTGACGAGTCGTGCGATTAGTGGCTGTGCGCGTCGACGCTCGGCCAAGCGCCCCCTCATGCGCTCCTCGGCGTTTGCGCAGGTCAACGCCATGTGGCGGAGGTTGGGCCAAGCCATGAGGGTGGTGGTTGCAGTCCCCGGTCGGAGTGTCACTCGCTCCTCGAGGAACTCGTTGAGGGAAAACGCTGACCGCAAAGCTGCAGGTCAGAGGCCTGTTACTGAGAAGTAGTGGTGGCCAGGGGCGGGGTCGAACCGCCGACCTTCCGATTTTCAGAGAGGCGAAATCCCGCTGGTCACAAGCCAATTCGCGATGGTCGTGCGATCTGGTGTGCGATTCGTGCCGTGGAGGGTCAGCCCCGGTGGGTTCTCCACCCGCCAGCGAATCTGCGACCGGTGCGCTTGACGCCCGTGCGAATTCGCAGGTCGGTCCTCGTCATTCCTCGTACTTGAACGAGATCTGGAGCTTGACCCGATAGGTGACCGAGTCACCCTCACCGAGATCCAAGTCTTGTTGCACCACCTGGGCGACTCGAAGGCCGCGGACCGTGGCCCCCGCGGTCTTCACTGCAGTAACTGCAGCGTCTTCCCATGAGGTTGTGCTGGTGCCGATGATGTCGATGACCTTGTAGACGCTCATGACAACCTCTCGTTGCACGGACTCCGGACAGAGTCACTTTCGCAGTGATCCGGTTGGGGATCAACCCTTCGTGGCCGGAAGTCGGGGGGCGTTAGCTAGGCCCCGCACGCGGGCCGGCTCGGCGGCATACGGCTCCTTCCTTCCTCGACTGCCTCGGGCGGGTGGTCGGTAGTGCCCACCATCCACTACAGCGGTCCTTACTCTCGCGGGGCGAGCGACAACCGCAGCGAGATCCGCGAGTTCCTGAGCACCCGGCGTGCCCGGATCACGCCCGAGCAGGCGAGGCTGCCTTCGTACGGCACCAAACGGCGCGTCCCAGGTCTGCGGCGCGAGCAGGTGGCGATGCTCGCCGGGGTGAGAGTCGACTACTACACCCGGCTCGAGCGGGGCGACCTGCGCAGCGCCTCCAACGAGGTGCTGGACGCGCTGACCCGCGCCCTGCAGCTCGACGAGGCCGAACGGGCTCACCTCTTCGACCTCGCCCGGGCGGCGGGCAGCCGTGACGCCAGCCGGCGGCGTACCGCTCCCGGCCGGTTCAGCCCGTCCGCGCAGCGCGTCCGTGCAGCGATCACCGGCACGCCGGCCTGGGTCCGCAACGGCCGCGCCGACGTGGTGGCCACCAACCAGCTCGGCCGCGCGCTCTACTGGCCCATGTTCGACGGGTCGGTGCGGCGGCCCAACACGGCGCGGTTCACCTTCCTGGACCCGCGGGCGCGTGATCCTGGCACGAGCTGCGCCACACCTGCTTCACCCGGCTGCGGGAGGCCGGGATGGCCCTCGAGGCGACCCAAGCCCAGGCCGGGCACGCCTCGATCGAAACGACCCGGATCTATCCGCACCTGTCCAACGACTGGCTCGCGGGGAGTACCAGCGGGCGATGGTCATTCTCCATGGCTGCACTGATGACCAACCCGCTGAACGCGCGTCCCAGCATCACGGGGTGACCGCGCAGGGCGGCTGTCAGCACCTGGATGACGACCCGCGATCGAGTTGACGCAGCGTCGGCCTGCTCGTCACAGGCCCGGGTCTGTCGTCAGGGGCCGAGGGTGCCGATCGGGAGCACGGCGATCCCGTCGGGTTGGCGGTAGGCGAACCCGGTGGAGGTGATCACTCCGAGCGCCGCGGGGGGGCCGGCCTTCTCTTGGTCTACCTTCGCAGCGAATGAGAGGAGGGCGGCCGCCGCCTTGTCCGTGTCGGCGGGGTTCATCTTCACCTCGAACGCGGCCCATCGACCGTCGGGTGCGGTGACGACGATGTCGACTTCGTTCTGGTTCTGGTCTCGCCAGTGCCGGACGTGTCCGCCGAACTGCTGCGCGTAGATGCGGACGTCTCGCACCACGAGGTTCTCGAAGAAGAAGCCGGCGGCGTTGAGGTCCGCAAGAAGCTGGCTGGGTCCCTGGCCGAGGGCTGCCACGGCGAGGGAGGGGTCGACGAAGTAGCGGGTGGCTGATGACTGAAGCGGAGTGGCCGATCGCATGTGCGGCGCCCAGGCCGGTGAGTTCTCTATCAGCCGCAACCTGGAGAGCGAGTCGAGGTATCCGTCGACGGTGGTTCTGGCGACCGGGCCGTCGGCGCCGCCGACGTCCTTCGCGAGGGCGGTGACCTTGGCGGGGGTGCCGACATTACGAGCCAGCGATGTGAGAAGGCGGCGGAGGTTGTCCGGGTCCCGTCGCCGTGCCCCGAGCATTTGGATGTCGACCATCACGATCTGGTTGAGGTAGTCGCGCAGCCACCTTCCGGCGTCTTGGGCGTCGGCGTCGAGCAGGGCCGGCCAGCCCCCGACGCAGATCCGATCGATCACCTCGGGCACGGTCAGGCCTGGGTCCTGCGCGGCGACCGGGTCCCCGGCCAGGACTCCCTCCAATGATGCCTGCCCGGTGGAGTGCCCAGTCTCCAACAGTGACATGGGCCGCATCTGGATGACCGCTATGCGTCCCGCGCCTGAGTGCCGGTTGACGTCGTCTCTGGGGGTGGCTGACCCGGTCAGGATGTAGAGCCCCTTGGCGGGGGAGCGGTCGTCGACCGCGCGGCGGACCTGGTCCCACAAGGTGGGCACGACCTGCCATTCGTCGAACAGGACCGGGGCGGGGGCGTCGAGCAGCAGGTCGGGGGCGACGCTGGCCGCGTTGCGCGCGCCCGGGTCGACATCGAGCCGGTAGCTGGTGGCCGCTCTGCGTGCGGCAGTCTCAGTTTTGCCGCACGCCTTCGGCCCCTCGATGAGCACCGCGCCGATGGCGTCCAGCCGTTGACTGAGCTCGCGGTCCACGACACGCGCCCGGTACCCGTGACTCAGACTCATCGTCTGCCTACCTCCCGTTTGTCTCTGGCGGCTCCCTACCCTGTTCAGGGCCGATGCGCCGGGAACCTGTGACGGTCACCTTACAGATTCCATAGCCGTGACATTGCAGAATCAATAAGCCGCGCACCATGAGTGGCGTCAGGACGCGCCCCGAGCGCCGGGGGAGCCGCCCGCGTTTAGAGGGGACTTAGGTGCAGATCTGGGCGGCGAACGCCCGGAACTCCGGGTGCCCGGGAGTGTAGTCAGGCTCTCGCGGACCAGCCGACGAGCGGCGTCCCACTCGCTTCGCGGCTCCATCAGCTGCGCCTGCAGGGAGGTGCGTCCGGGTCCACCGGGCCCGTCGATGCTGCGTCGATCCGGGTCTCGCAGCCTCGCCGATCAACGTTGCCACCGCCCCAGCCGCGCGGTTGGCGTCCTCACCGGCGAGGGCCCCACGACTCGGTCGCGCGCTGCCAGAACGTATGGCCGCCTTGCGTCGGCGCCTTGTGCTGATCCAGGGTCCCACGCACGGCGACGCCGCGGAGACGAGGGGCACTTCAATGTCGAAGTGTGCGACAAGTCGTGCGATTCAATCATCTCCCAGGCGGCGCTCGGCCAGGCGACCCGTCAATCGCTCATGCGCGTTTATGCAGGTCAACGCCATCCGGCGGAGGTCTGCGCAAGCCCCGACGGCCGATGTTCCACACTCTGGTCGGAGTGTCATCTGTCCCCTGGCGCAACTCGTTGAGGGGGACAACGGACCGAGAAACCGCAGGTCAGGGGCTCTGTTACTTGGAAATGGGGGTGGCCAGGGGCGGGGTCGAACCGCCGACCTTCCGACTTTCAGAGAGCCGAATTCGCTCTGTTGAGAGCGCTATTCGCAGCTGCCGTGCGATCTGGCGTGCGATTCGTGTGTGCTGACCGGCATGGTGGGTTTCGTGCACCGAACCTGGCTACGAGTCTAGAGGGCTTCAGCGATGGGGGGTCGCCCGGTATGACGACCTGCAGCTCGGTATCGGCGTCGCCCCGTATGTCAAGAACTCGGCCTCCTTCGTCCCGTCCGGTCCGAGTACGCATCTGTGGAGATCGACGACGACGGTTTCGTCGATGCCATCGTCGGGACGGCCACCAACAGAGCAGGGAGCCACACCCGTGCACCTTGTTCGCTGAAACGCCGCGTAGTCGACCGCCTGCAGGCATCGTCGGGCACCATCTGGTAGTCGCCCGAGTCGTGCTGTGGGCTTCGCGCAGCAGCAGGACGGCGGTGACGAACGGAGCGTGCGAAGTGCGGCCGGGTCGAGGGATCGGAGTCTCGATGGTGGAGTGGGAGGTGGTGCGGTGCCCGTCGCGGCCGATGCTGTGGGACTGAAGCGCTGTCAGGCGGTAGGTGCCCCCCCGGCAGGCGGGCAGAGCGTCACCTCCACAGGGACGCCGTTGAAGACGGCATTGCCCGACGGCACGTCGATCTCAGTGGGGATGATGCGGTTCTTGTTTACTCCTGGTCGGGATGACGCGGTGGCGAGGCGAACTTCGTCCGGACGGTGCAGCCAGCCGTGCGGGAGCGACACCACTCCGGGAGCCATGCGTGCCGACACTTCGACCAGGACCTCGACCGAGGAGAGCGGCGTGCTTACCGTCGCTCGTGATCCTGACCTTAGGCCGCGAGCCCGGGCGTCATCGGGGTGGATGTGGAGTCGCGAGCGGTCGCGCCCGGTCATGAGCGAAGGCACGTTGTGCAGCCACGAGTTCTTCGAGCGCAGGTGCCGGCGCCCGATCAGGACCAGTCCCTCCTGCGGACCGGCCGAGATGTCGTCGCGCAGCCGTGCCAGGTCCTCGACGAGCAGTGCCGGAGCGAGGTCGATCACGCCCTCCGGGGTGCGCAGCACGTCGGGGAGCCGCGGCTCCATCGGCCCGAAGTCGATGCCGTGGGGGTGCTGCTGGAGCAGGTCGAGCCTCAGCGTGCCGTCGCGGCGTCCGAAGGCATCGCCGTAGGGACCGATGCGCAGCCGGAAGTCCAGGATCCGCTCCGGTCCCAGACGCGGCTCCAGCGCCCCGACGATGTCGTCGACCGGGACGCCGTGGATCGGGGACGCCGTGTCTCGCGCCTCGGCCTTGATAAGGGACCGGATCAGCCGGTCGTCTATCTCCTCGATCGTGGCCGTGTTGCCGTCGAAGGCGCTGGCCAGGCGGCACAGGATCTCCCACTCGTGGAGCTGGCCGGCCTCCAGCGGCAGCAGAGCGGGGGAGTAGCGGGCAGTGTTGCGCACAGACCACATGGCGAAGTGGGTGTCGAAGTGCGACTTCTCCAGGTGCGACGGCGGCGGGAGGATCACGTGAGCGTGCCTGGTGCTGTCGTTGATGTAGGGGTCGACTGCGATGAGGGCGTCCAGCGTCCCCAGTGCCCGCTCCAGCCGCTCGGAGTCCGGGCACGAGACGACGGGGTTGCCGGCGATTAGCAGGAGGCCGCGGTAGCGGCCGGCCCCAGGGGTGTCGATCTCCTCGGGCATCAGAGCCAGTGGCAGCTCCCCGAACAGCTCAGGGACGCCGCTGACCCGGGTGCTGAACCGGCCGCGTTTGAGCGGAGGCCCGAACCGCGATGTACCCTGCGTGTTCGTCGAGCCGCTCGCCGGCAGCGGGAACATCGAACCCCCCTCGCGGTCGAGGTTGCCGGTGAGGATGTTCAGCACGTCGACGAGCCAGGAGGCGATGCTGCCGAACCGGGTGGCCGTCGTGCCCAGCCGCGCATAGACAGCGGCCCCGTCGGCTGCAGCGAGTCGTCTCCCGAGCTCGCGCACGGACGCTGCGGGGAGTGAGGTGTAGGCCTCGAGCGCTTCCGGTGTCATCCCCTCCGTCGCCGCACGCACCTCGTCGACGTGTGTCACGAAGTCCGCCAGCCGTCCGAGGTCGACGAGGTCCTCCTCGAACAGCACCTGCACGATGCTGGCCAGCAGGGCGGCATCGCTGCCCACCCGCGGCCGCAGGTGCAGGTCCGCGAGTTCTGCCGTACGCGTACGAACGGGGTCGATGACCACGAGCTCACCGCCGCGCTCCTGAAGGGCCCGCAGACGGCGCGGCCATCCAGGGGCGGTGGTGAGGCTTCCATTGGACTCAATCGGGTTCGCGCCGATCACGACGAGGAAGTCGGTGCGGTCCAGGTCGGGTACAGCGAGGGTGTTGCGGTCGCCGTAGAGCAGGCCGTTGGAGAGGTCCTTCGACAGGGCATCGACGCTGGAGGCGGTGTAGAGGTTGGGGCTGCCCAGAGTCTTGAGGAACGCGCGCGGATAGAGCAGGCCCGAGAGCGTGTGGGCGATCTGGTTGCCGAAGTACATGGCGATCGACTCGCGCCCGTGCTCCTGCGTGATGGCGTCGAACAGTTCGCGGACGCGCTCGAACGCCTCGTCCCAGGTGACCTCTACGAACTCGTCGCCGCGTCGGACGACCGGGCGGCGCAGCCGGTCCGGGTCGTCGTGGATCTCGCCGAGGGAGGCGCCCTTGGGGCACATGAAACCCCGGCTGAACACATCGTCCACGTCGCCCTCGGTACGGACGACATGGGATCCGGCGAGCGTGATCTGCAAGCCGCAGGTTGACTCGCACATCGGGCAGACGCGGAGTGCGGTCCGAGTCTCGATCTCGTCGGACAGGCTCAAGTGGATACTCCCGGGGATGTCGTGGCGGGGTGCGCGTGGTGGGCCACCTCTACTTGCTCGTCGTGGCCGACCACCTTGACGCGTGGGCGGCCTTGCTCGTTGCCGAGGCGCAGTTCGTGTTGGTCGAGGGCCAGCCAGTCTTGCCACGTGACGACGGCGGGCTGGCGGGCGCGTACGAGTTCGTGCACGGTGCCGACCGGCGCGGTCGGGGCTCGGAGGCGTCCCTGGCGTGCGTCCTCGACGATGGCGGCGACCACCGCCCGAGCGTCCTGCTTGTTGGTGCCCATGACGCCGCTGGGGCCTCGTGCGATCCACCCCGCGGCGTAGAGGCCCGGCAGAACCTCGCCCTCCCGGGTCGTCACGCGGAAGCCGGTCGACGGCAACGTCCGAGTCCGGTCGTCGAACGGGACGCCGGGCAGCTCGACGGCGGTGTAGCCGATCGATAGCAGCACGAAGTCGGCGGCCAGGACCTCGGTGCCGCGGCTGGGGTGGGCGAACTGGATCGCCTCCACCCGGTCCTCGCCGAGCAGTAGCTGGGGCGTGGAGTCGAACCGGAAGGTGATGGACCGCGGCGACGTGGCCGCACGCCGCCCGTAGTGGCAGAAGCGCTCGTACTTCAGGCGCAGGATCGGATCCATGGCCAGTGCCGCCTGCCCGTCGGGGCCTAGCACCAGGTCCTCGGGGTCGACGCGTACGTCGACGCCGTCCAGGTCGTCGAGTGCCGCGAGTTCGGCCAGCGAACAGGCCGCGTTGAGCACCCCTCGCCGGCCGACGACGGTGACGTCGATGAGTCGGTTGGCCGACAGTGCCAGACGTGCGTGCTCGGCCATGTCCGAGTGGCGTAACTGCTCCGGACCGGACATAAGCAAGCGCGCGACGTCGAGTGCGACGTTGCCGTTGCCGATGACCACGGCTCGGCTCCCGGTGAGGGGGAAGGTGCGGTCGGCGGCGTCGGGATGGCCGTTGTACCAGGCCACGAAGTCGGTGGCCGACGCACTGCCGGGCAGGTCCTCCCCAGGGATGCCCAGACGCCGGGACGCGGGGGCCCCGTGGGCGAGGACGACGGCGTCGTAGTGCTCCCTCAACTCGCCCAGGGAGACGTGCGTGCCCACCTCGACAGCGAGGTGGAAGGTCGCGCGAGGGTTTTCGCCCAGCTCGGCGAACATCCGAGAGATCGCCTTAGTCCCGAGGTGGTCGGGCGCGACGCCGTAGCGGACTAGCCCCCAAGGGGTGGGCAGCCGGTCGAAGATGTCGACCGTGACCCGGGGGCCGGCGACGGCCACTAGTTCCGTCGCGGTGTAGGCGCCGGCCGGGCCCGAACCGACGATCGCCACCCGCAGGGGCTTGTCAACCCGCGGGGGGACGGCGTTACGGCGGGGCACCGGCCCCAACGTCCGGCCGTCGAAGAACGCCGCGTTTATCGCGAGATAGTCGTGCAGGTGGGTGGGCAGGTCGTGGTCGGAATAGATCGCGTCGACGGGGCACTCGGCGACACAGGACCCGCAGTCGATGCATGAGTCCGGGTCGATGTAGAGCATCTCGGTCCTGGCGTAGGCCCGCTCCTCCGGTGTCGGATGGATGCAGTCGACCGGGCACACGGACGTGCACGCTCCGTCGTTGCAGCATGACTGGGTGATTACGTAGGTCATCAGAAAGCCTCCTCGCCCCGGGCTGCTACCCTAATCGAACGGTCGACCGATTGAAAGGGTTTGCGTCATGCGGGCAGTGCAAATCGACGGGCCAGGGCCCATCTCTGCCTTGGTGCTGCGCAATGTGCCTGACCCCGGTCCCCTCGGTCCGGGCACGGTGCTGGTCTCCTTCTTCGCCTCCAGCATCAACCCGGCAGACGTCAAGATCCGTGCGGGCAAGGTGGTGCCCCGCGTTGGCACCTATCCCTACGTGCTCGGCTACGACTTGGTGGGTGACATCGTGGCGGTGGGGGACGGGGTGGACGGCTTCGCCGAGGGTGACCGGGTAATGGCCATGTCCACGGTCGCCCTCACCGGACAGGGCACTTGGGCGGACGCGGTCGCCCTGCCCGCGACCTCCGTGGCTCGCGTTCCCCCGGGAGTCGACCCGGTCGCGGTCGCCCGACTCCCACTTGCCGGTCTCACTGCTCTCCAGGCTGTGCGCAGGGCACACGTGCGCCCCGGTGAGACCGTCCTTGTCGCTGGTGCCGCCGGCGCGGTCGGGCGCTACGCCATGGCCCTGCTAGTGCATGCCGGGATGCGCGTCCACGGACTCGTACGCGATGCCGAGCAGGGCGTCCTGCTGAGCAACGACCCCGCCGTCACCATCAGCACCGAGGTGGTGCCGGACTCGGTGGACGTCGTGGTCGACGCCGCCGGGGGCAACTTCTCCGCCGCCCTGCGAGATGGCGGTCGCTACATCAGCGTCGTCCCCGACCGGGTACCCGCGCGCGACGACCTCGCCGTCCGGTCTATCGATCGGGCAGTCATCCTGACGCGCGAGTCCGGCGGCGACCTGGCCGAGCTCGCGTCGCTCGTGGAGGCTGGTGTCCTCGAACTGCCCTCCCCCCGCGTCTTCGCGCTGTCCCAGATCCGCACCGCACATGAGGAGTACGAACACCATGGCCAACGTGACATCGTCCTCGTCCGCGACTGACCCCACCGGTGAGGCAGGGCAGTTCGTCCACCTCCGGATCGAGGTACGCGACTCCGTCGCCACGGTGTGGCTTGCCCGGCCCCCGGTCAACTCCGTCTCCCAGGAGATGTATCGCGAGATTGAGCAGGTGTTCTCCCACCCTGATCACCACCTGCCCGGAGTTAAGGCCATCGTGCTCGCCGGCGAGGGGCGGCACTTCTGCGCTGGCAATGACCTGCACGAGTTCGCGACGCTGAGCCCGGACAACTCGGCGCAGCGGATGGCCGAGGTGCGTGCTGCGTTCTTCGCGATCCAGGACTGCGTGATCCCGGTCGTCGGTGCCGTCCAGGGGGCGGCGGTCGGGACCGGACTCGCGATCGCGGCGTCGTGCGACTTCGTCATCGCGGCGGACAACGCCCGCTTCGGCACCCCCGAGATCGGGGTCGGCATCATGGGCGCCGCCCGGCACCTGTCCCGCCTGGTGCCCGAGCCGATAGTGCGGTGGATGTATCTCACCGGGGACCCCATCGACGTGCGTCGGCTGGAATCAATAGGTTCGGTGGTCGAGGTCGTCGAGCCCGAGCGATTGGTGGAGCGGGCCTACGAGCACGCCGCCCGGATCGTGCGGCACAGCGCGGCCGCCATCCGGATGGCCAAGCGCAGCCTCAACGCCATCGAGACGATGGACCTCCAGCCCGGCTACGAGTTCGAGCAGAGCCTGACCGCAGAGCTCTCCGGTCACCCGGACTCGCAAGAGGCGCGTCGCGCCACGCTGGAGCAGCGCGAGCCACACTACTCCGCGTGATCATGATCGGCCGGCTGCGGTGAGAGCCGGGGAAGCACCCACAACCCCTCCGCCTCGGCGAGCAGGATGCCACCGTCGCTGATCGTGCCGCGTATGAAGCGCTTGCGCCCCTCGGTGTGTTCGACCCACGAGCGGCAGTCCAGGTCCGTTGCGAGCGGCGTCAGTGCCCGGAAGTCGACCTTGAGGTAGGCGGTCCGGGCCACGCCGCCCTGGACGTTGCGGTTGGCGACTTTGCCCAGGAAGTCGTCGAAGAACAGGCCGATCGCGCCGCCGTGCACAGCGGCGGTACCGGCGAACCGTGGGCTGAAGCATACCCGTCCGGTCAGGCTCGTACCCTCGTCGGCGAGAATCGTCAGGTCCGGGGTCAGGCCCCGTTCGCCCGGTTGGAACCGCGGATTCGACTCGGCATGGGCCGGCAACCACTCCGCCTCTGGGACCACCGGTTCGGGCCCGATCAACCGCTCCACCTGGGCGAGGTGCTGGAGGCTGCCAGCCAATGCCTCGGCCCCGGGGTCTCGTTCGGCGAGTAGGTCCAGCACGCGGGAGAGCGCAGCCGTGACTGCCGTGTACGTGACGCGCGGCGGTACAAATCGAGCGACCGTTAGATTTTTACCTTGTCGAACCATTGACGTCCTCCTGATCTCTGATCTACGTTACCTAACGTGCGCTCGATTCAATAACCGGGCACTGAAAGGCAGAGCACATGGCACCCAAGCTGTTCGACCCGGTCACGTTGCGAGGAATCACCGTGCGCAACCGCACCATGGTCTCGCCCATGTGCCAGTACTCGGCGCGCGACGGGCTCGCCGGCGACTTCCACGTGGCCCACCTCGGGCGCTTCGCGATGGGCGGCTTCGGCCTAGTGATGTCGGAGGCCACCTCGGTCGTCCCCGAGGGCCGTCTGACATATGCCGACCTAGGCTTGTGGGACGACGCCCAAGTGGCGCCGATCAAGCGGATCGCGGACCTGGTGCACGACTGCGGCGCGACCTTCGGCGTCCAGCTGGCCCACGCAGGCCCCAAGGCCGCGACCCTCCCGCCGTGGGTGGGCGAGGAGGCCCGCCCCGAGGACGGCTCCTGGAAGATCCGGTCGGTGACCGACATCCCCTACCTGCCGGGGTGGCAGACGCCGGTCGCCCTGCGCGCAGACGAAGTGCCCGCGCAGGTCGCCGCCTGGGCAGCCGCAGCCCGGCGCGCCGACCATGCGGGCGCCGACGTGGTGGAGCTGCACATGGCCCACGGCTACCTCCTGCACTCCTTCCTTTCGCCCTTGAGCAACGACCGCACCGACGCCTTCGGAGGCTCGCTGGCGGCCCGGATGAAGTTCCCGCTCGAGGTGGTCGAGGCCGTGCGTGCTGCTTGGCCCCAGGACAAGCCGCTCTTCGTGCGCGTTGCCGCCGTGGACAACGGCCACGACGGCATCACCATCGAGCAGACCGTCGAGTTCGCCGCCGAGCTCAAGGAGCGCGGCGTCGACGTGATCGACTGCTCCTCCGGCGGCTACGGCGGCGCCTACCAGCACGGCATCGAGCCCGGCTATCAGGTCGGGTGGGCCCACGAAATCCGTGCGCGGGTCGACGTCCCGACCGTCGCCGTCGGCATGATCTCCGACCCCCACCACGCCGACTCCATCGTTGCGGGCGGCCAGGCTGACTTCGTCGCCCTCGGCCGCGAGGCGCTCGCCAACTCATCCTGGGCCAACCTAGCCCGTGAGGTGCTGCGGCAGTACACCGACGCGAACCGGTTCGACAGCTACCCCAAGCCGAGCCGGTCGTGGCTCGCCAAACGCCAGCGCCAGCGCGACCGCATGGCCGCCGTGCAGACGACCGGAGGCGGTCAGCGATGAACGCGGAGCGGCTCCACGACATGGTGGAGCAGATGTGGGTCCGCACACAGTGCCTCGACCTGTGCGCCCGATACTGCCAGGGCGTGGACCACAGCGACCAAGACATCTTCATGTCGATCTGGCACCCGGAGGGCAAGTACGTGGTCGGACGTCGCCAAGGGGTCTTCGCCGGGACTACGGAGCTTGCCCAGGCGCTCGACTTCGTGCGCGAGGCCTACGCCTCCACCCACCACTGGACCACCAACCACGTCGTGACGCGTGCCGGGGTGGACGTCGCGATCGGCGTGAGCGACTCCATCGCGATCTGCGTCGACCACGCGGACCGTCCCCACTTCGTGGCCGCCACCTACCAGGACGACTACGTCCGTCACGACGGGGACTGGAAGATCCGGCGTCGCGTGGTGCGTCGCTGGCTGGTGTCCGAGCAGGTTCCGGTGTCCCTGCGACACCCCGAGACCATCGCGGAGCAATCGTGACCATTCTTCTCAACGCGATCTCCGAGGCTGCGGTGCTGGCACCCCTCGCCGTCGGGGTCAGCGTGATCTACCGCATGAGCGGCGTCATCAACTTCGCTGCTGGAGCCGTGGCCGTGACCGCCGCCTACATCACAGTCGAGGTCGGAGGTGCCCTCGGTGTGATCGCGGCGCTGCTCGCCGGCACGGTGATGGGGGTCCTGCTCTACGTCACCACGGTCCTCCCCGGCAAGGCCCTGGGAGCACCCCACGTCGCCATGACCTTGGCGACCTTCGGTTTCGCGGTCGTGCTCGAGGCGGTGGGACACCGTGTCTTCGGTGGCGTGTCCCGGGCGGCCGACCCATGGCTTCACGGCTCGGTTGAGCTCTTCGGCACCACGATCACGCACCAGCGGATGCTCGTCATCGGCATCGGTGTCGTCATCACCCTGGTGGTCATCGCGCTCTTCGACCGCACCATGATCGGGCGCACCATGGAGGCCTGCGCGGCCAACGAGCCGCTGGCCCGCCTCTACGGCAGCAATGCCGGTCGGTACCACCTGCTCGCCTGGGCGATCGGTGGCCTCGGCGCCGCCGCGACCGGGGTGCTGCAGGTCGCGATTGCGGGTGTATCGGTCGCACTGTCGCTCCACCTGCTCCTGGTCGCCCTCGTGGCTGCCGTCGTGGGCGGCATCCGGGGGCTGCGCTCCACCGCGCTCGGCGTGGTGCTCGTCACCCTCCTCGGTGCCGTCGTCGCCCGCTACCTCAGCACGGAGTACGTGCTCACGCCGATCTTCGTGCTGCTACTGATCGGGCTTTACCTCCGTCCACAAGGTGTCTTCGTCAGCACCAAGACCGCAGAGCGGGTGTGATCGTGCCCACGACCTTCCTCGGGCGACGTGCGTCGGACATCGCTGTCCACATCGCCATCCCTGCCAGCTTCGTCCTGCTGTTCGCGCTGGCCTCAGGTGACAGCTACCTCACCTACTTGGCCACGGCCAGCGCGATCTCGTACGTGCTGACCTCGAGTTTCAACCTGGTCTTCGGCTACGCCGGCATCTTCTCCTTGGCCAGCATCGCGTTCTACGGCATCGGCGCCTACGCCAGCGTCTACGCGGAGAACCATTGGGGCTTCCCGTTCTGGCTGTCGTTCCCGTTCGCGATCCTGGTCGCTGCGGTGATCGCGGCAGTCCTGATCATGCCGACGAGCCACCTGCGCGACATCTTCATCGCCATCGTTACCCTCGGCTTCGCCGTCACCGCCATCGAGGTGTTCGCACAGTGGACGAGCGTGACCGGCGGAGCCGGCGGCATCTTCTCGATCGAACCGCCCAGCATCGGCTCGCAGGTCTTTATGGGGGGCGAAGCGTCGTACCTGATTCTCTGCCTCGTGATCGCATGGCTGGTCGCCGAGCTCAGCTGGCGCATTGCCCGGTCCGGCTTTGGCCGTAAGCTCATCGCGGTACGTGAGGCTCCCCGTGCCCTGTCGGCGTCGGGGATCTCCGAGGCCAAGGCGCGTTTCGCGGTGTTCGTGCTCTCCAGCGGGCTGGCCGGTCTGGCCGGAGCCATGTACGCCCACTTCCAGCTGATCATCTCGCCGGAGGCGTTCAACGTGATGCGCCTGATCGGGCTGCTGTTGGCCACCGTCATCGGTGGCGCGGGCACCTTCATCGGCCCCTTCCTCGGCGTGATCGTCCTCGTCCTCATCGACGAGGTGGGCGCGCGGATGGGAGACCTCGAGCCTATCGTCTACGGCGTCGCGGTGGTCGTCCTGATGTCCGTCGGACGGCACGGCGTGGCCAACCTGTTCTCGAAACTGTGGCGCAGGTTCGTCCCCCCGAGGGCCAAGGTGGCAGGCGCCGCCGAGGCCGCCCACGTCATAGATAGTGCGCTCCTCCAGGCGGACGCGGCCAGCCGAGGCGACGGGCCGCTGCTCCGAGTGGAAGACGTCACGGTTCAGTTCGGGGGAGTGCGGGCCGTCTCCGGGGTCACGCTCGACCTGGCTCCCGGCGAGATCGTCGGCATGGTCGGCCCCAACGGCGCCGGCAAGACCAGCCTTTTCAACGCCATCACCGGGGAGGTGCCGCTAGCCTCCGGCGACGTCGTGTTCGCTGGCGAGAGCATCCTCAAGCTCGCGCCCCACCACCGCCGCAAGCGTGGCATTGGGCGTACCTTCCAGCTCCCCAGCCTCGTGCCAGAGTTCTCGCTGGTGGAGAACGTGATGCTCGGTGGCGAGATCCGGTCGCGGGCCGGCCTGGTCCGCCAGAGCCTCTACCTCCCGGTCGCTCGTGCCGATGACGAGACGCGCCGGCGTGAGGCCCTCGCACTGCTCACCGAACTGGGCCTAGGGGATCGTGCGCTCGGCCGTGCGTCGGACCAGCCGTACGGCGTCCAGCGCCTGGCTGAGATCGCCCGCAGCCTGATGCTCCGCCCTGACCTGCTCATGCTCGACGAGCCCGGTGCAGGCTTGACCAACGACGAACGGGGCCACCTCGCGGACGTTATCAACCACCTGCGCAGGCGCAAGCTCACCGTGATCGTGATCGACCACAACGTGGGCTTCGTCGCCAGCATCAGCGACCGCATGGTCGTGATGGACGGCGGACAGTTGATTGCCGACGGCCGTCCTGAGGACGTGATGCAGGTCGAACGAGTGATCAGCGCCTACCTCGGATCGGGGGCCTCGAGCAATGGTTGAGTCACTCCTGCGGCTGCGCGGCGTCAACGCCGGCTACCAGCGTGGCGTCCACGCCATCCGTGATATCGAAATCGACCTAGCGGCCGGTGACGCACTCGGCGTGGTCGGCATGAACGGTGCCGGCAAGTCGACCCTGATGTCGACGATGGCTGGGCGGATCATCCCCGAGAACGGGGACGTTGAGTTCAGCGGCGAGACGCTGGGCCGCACCTCGCCCAACGCCCGTGCCCGCAAGGGATTGGTTCTCCTGCCCGAGGGCCACCAGGTGATCAGCGCCCTGACGGTGGAGCAGAACCTGCTGATCGCCTCCGGTGCCCGCACCTTCCGCGGCGCCCGCCGCCGGCTCAACGAGGTCGCCGACATGGTGTATGGCCTCTTCCCGATTCTCGCCGACCGATCGGAACAGCTCGCCGGGCTGATGTCCGGCGGTGAGCAGCAGATGCTCTCCATCGGCCGCGCGCTGGTGACCGGCCCGCGGCTGTTGCTCCTCGACGAACCATCCCTAGGCCTGGCCCCGGCGGTAGTCGACCGCATCTATGACGCCCTGGCGGACCTGCGCAAAGAGCAGTTGTCCCTCGTGGTCGTGGAGCAGAACGACATCAGGCTGCGCGGCCTGTGCAACAAGATCGTGGTCCTGAACTCGGGGGTCATCACGCTCAGCGGCGCGACCCAGGACACGGACCAGGACGCCCTCCGGAGTGCCTACTTCGGGACGTCCACATCAACCGGAGGTGCCGATGTGGCATCCCGCAACGCCAAAGGAGTCGGAAAGTGACGAAGTTCAGGTTCAGGCGCCGGTTCATGGCCGCAGTTGCGGTTGCCATGGCCGGAATCATGACCCTTACCGCCTGCAGTGATGATGGCGGGGGTTCCCAGGGGGACGACAAGATCGTGATCGGCATGCTCGCGCCCCTCACCGGAGGTGCAGCGGTGACCGGTGAGCAGATGGCCGACGTGGTCAAGCTCGCCGTCGATCAGATCAACGCCGATGGCGGCATCGACGGCCGCAACATCGAGGTAAAGGTCTACGACGACAAGCTCACCGCTGAGGACGCCGCCAAGGCCGCCCAGCGCGCCATCACCGTCGACAAGGTGACGGCCATCGTGGGCACCCTCGCCAGCGCCTCAGCCCTGGCCGTGCGTGAAGTGGCCGAACGCAACAAGGTCCCGTTCCTGGTCCCGGCAGGATCAGCCACGGGGATCACGGAGGGCTCGAACTACGTCTACCGGGTGACCGTCGATGTGAAGCAGCTCGCCACCGCGACGATCGGCATCGCCCAGCCTTTGGGCGCCAAGAAGGTCGCGCTGCTCTACGACAACGGCGCCGTCGGCCAAGGCTACGCTGAGGTCGTCAACGGCGTCTCCGGCGACATGGGCGTCGACGTCAGTGCCATCCAGTACTCGACCGGCGCTTCCAGCATGGCCTCGGTGGTCCAGGAGGCCAAGCGGGCCAACCCTGACGCGGTGATGATCGCCGGCTCCGCAGGTGCTGACTACGGCCTGATCCTCAAGGCCATGGTGGAGGAGGGGCTCAAGGTCCCGGTCATGGGTCTGACGACGATGATCGGCCCCGACGCCGTTTCGGTCGGTGGCCAGGCCTACGGCGAGCTGCCCGGCGTCTACGTCGCCTTGGCCCGTGACCCGCAGAACGCCGGCTACATCAAGTTCGTGGAGGCGTACGCTGCGAAGCACGACGGTAAGAAGAACGTCAACGACTTCGCCACGCAGGCCTACGACGCCGTCAACATACTCGCTGAGGCGCTCAAGGAGACCAAGGGCAAGGGCGGCCAGGAGCTGGCCGACGCGCTCAACGGCATCGACGCCTACGACGGCGTGTCCGTGTCCGACGACGCCACGATTTCGTTCTCGGACAGCCACGACGGCTTCGGCGGTGTCTCGCTGAACGTATTCGAGTACAAAGACAGCACGCTCAAGCCGTCTAAGCTCCTTCTGAAATGAGATAGCCTGCGGCGCCCACCGCCGCGAGCTCGTGGGCGCCGCAGGCACGGCAAGAAAGGCACATTTCGTGAGAGTCGCAGGTTCCACTCGAGACGAGACGTGGACGCGGGTACGCACGGCTGGCGTCAGCCTGCTCTTCGAGCACGGCTTCGAGGCGATGAACACGCGGCAGCTGGCCGAGGCATCCGGGCTCAAACCCGGCTCCCTCTACTACTACTTCTCCAGCAAGGAGGACTTCCTCCACACACTGCTGGTCGACCTGCTGGAGGAGATCGTCGCCGACCTGGAGCGCAGCCTCGACGGGATCGAGGACCCGGTCGCCAGGCTGGAGGCGTACGTCCGGACCCTGGTCCGGTGGCACGTCGTGCGCCGTGAGGAGACGTTCATCGCCAGCATCGAGGTCCGGTCGCTGACCCACGAACGCCACGAGTCGTACATGGAACTCCGGCGCCGCTTCGACTCGATCCTGGCCGGGATCCTGCAGGACGGGGCGGCCAAGGGGGTCTTCGACCTCAACCACCCCAGCATCACCCGCAACGCGATGTTGTCCTCACTCACCGCAATCTCGAGCTGGTACGACCCGGCCGGCCCCTTCGGGGTGGACGACATCACCTCCGACTACCTGGTCCTCACGCGGCGGATGGTCGGGGCGTAGCACTCCGGCTCAGGTCGGCGAAAACAGCGGCCATTGGCCTATTGACCAAGCCCGCACCGTAATCCCTCATAAAACGGTCGCTCGATTCAATACCTACGACTCTCAGTCAAGGAGATCTCGATGCAGCTCAAGCAGCACGCGGGCACCTTCCTCGCTACCGCCATGCGCTCCTTCGACCCCGCCGACGTGGAGCGCTTCCACGCGGAGGGCCAGTGGCGCGAGGGCACCTTCCTCGACGACTTCCTCGAGCAAGCCGCCGTGCAGCCGGACAAGGCCGCAATCGTGGCCTATAGCAAGGGGCAGGCGATTCCCGAGGTCGTGACGTACGGCCAACTGGGGGCTTATGTCGACCGCTTCGCCGCTGCGCTGCTCGGCCTCGGCATCAAGCCCGGCGACGTCGTGTCACTCCAGATGGCCAACGGCTGGGAGGGACCGGCACTTTCCCTGGCCACGATGCGGGTGGGTGCGGTGCCCAACCCGATCCCCATCATCTATCGCGAACGCGAGGTCCGGCACATGCTGGAGGCCGCGCGCAGTCGCGTCTACGTCGCGCCGCAAGCCTTCCGCGGCTACGACTTCGCGTCGATGGCCCAGAAGCTGCACGACGAACTCGACACCCTCGAGCACATCTTCTTCACTGGCTCCGACGAGTCGCTGGACGAGGCGGCCCGGTTCGAGAACACCTTCATCGACCCGCGCCACGAGCTCGACCCCGGCCTGCGGGCACGGCTCGACGCCCTGCGGCCCGGAGCCGACGACCTAGCCATGCTGGTCTTCACCTCCGGCACCACCGGCACGCCCAAGGCGGCCATGCACACGTTCAACACCTCGTGGTCGGGCTACCGCAACGCCATCGTCGGGGCGCTGGATCTGACCGGCGACGACGTGCTCTTCATGGCGTCCACGCTGGGCCACCTCACCGGCTTCCTGCATGGGATGCTGATCCCACTCTCGCTCGGCCAGAAACTCGTCTACCAGGACGTCTGGGACGTCGAGGGCATGCTGGATATGCTCGAGCTCGAGGGGCTGACGTGGACGCTGTCGGCGACGACATTCGCCCTCGACATGGTTGAGGCTCAGCGTCGGCGCTCGGCGCCGACGACCAGCAAGCTGCGCGCCTTTGCGTGTGGCGGCGCAGCAATCCCGCCCGGGCTTGCCGTCGACATGGACGACCTCTTCGCAACCAGCCTCGTCCCGCTGTGGGGCTGCTCTGAGACAGGCATCGCCACGATCCACCGGCTCGACTCACCGGTAGAGGTGCTCGACGCCAGCGACGGGTACCCCATCTCGTGGCAGGAGACCAGGGTGGTCGACGAGAACGGCGCACTGGTCGCGCAGGGTGAACTCGGCAACCTGCAAGTCCGGGGTCCCGGCGTGTTCGCCGGCTACCTGGGCGAGAAGCAGACCACCGACGCGTTCACCCCCGACGGCTGGTACGACACCGGTGACCTGGGTCGTGAGCTCCCCGACGGCTCCTACCGCCTCGAGGGCCGCAGCAAGGACATCATCATCCGCGGCGGCCAGAACATCTCCGCCGTCGAGATCGAGAGCGCCCTCTACAAGCACCCGGCCGTACAGGACGTCGCTGTCATCTCCTACCCCGACACCCGCTTGGGTGAGCGGGTGTGTGCCGTGGTCACGCCCCGTCCCGGTGGCGAGCAGCTCACGCTGGAGGAGGTCGTCGCCTTCCTCGACGAGGCCGGCATGGCGAAGCCCTACTGGCCCCAACACCTGGTGGTGCTCGACCAGATGCCACGCACGCCCTCGGGCAAGATTCAGAAGTTCGTGCTCCGCAAGGACTTGGCCGAGGACATCTCGGGCGGTCAGCCGTGACGGTCCACATCACCGGGATCGGCCAGGAGATCGTGGGCCGCGGACGCCCAGCGCCGGCATATATGTCATTGCTCGCAGCCGCGGCCGCCAGCGCTGTGC
>Ga0209347_1003073_pt1 | contig 20358 bp, 19 predicted proteins | sample AutmiccommuBRH23_FD_187382 | JGI IMG/M metagenome (GOLD analysis project Ga0209347, IMG submission 187382) | Deep subsurface microbial communities from Mt. Terri, Switzerland - Autotrophic microbial communities BRH/23 (SPAdes) (version 2) | ecosystem: Environmental > Aquatic > Deep subsurface >...
GAACCCCGAACCCCCTTCCTTTCTTCAAAGAAAACAAGAAGGTCTGGAGCTTGCTCCAGGCGGGCCGGGGCGGCAGCCCGGCCGCGCAAGCGGCATTCCAGGGGTCATTTCATACGGCGCTTGGTATTACTTCAACGCCGCAGTTAGTCGCTCCCATGCGGCCTCGTCGCCCGGCAGGCCGAAGCGCAGCCGATCGGCATGTGTGGGGAAGGGGCGGGTGAGGATGCCCGCCCGGCACAGGTGGGTGTGAAGGCCCGCAGCGTCGGGCGTGGTGGCGAGGCGAAACAGCGGCGTTCCTCCAACCACTTGCACCCCGGCCCCCGTCAGAAGCCCGTCGAGCCGGGCGGCATCCGCGCTTAATCGGGCACGGGTGGCGGCGGCCCAGGTTGTGTCTTCCAGGGCGGTGGCTCCTATTTCCAGGGCCATGCCGGACACCGCCCATGGCCCCAGGACGGTGCGCAACGACTCGGCCCGGTCAGGGGTGCAGACGGCAAAGCCCAACCGCACCCCGGCAAGGCCATAGAACTTGCCGAAGGACCGCAGGACGACGATCGGCGCGGCGTCCACCAGGCCGTCCAGGGCCTCTCCGCCGGTGTCGAGGAAGGCTTCGTCCACTACTAGTAGACCCACCGTCCGCGCCACGTCCAGCAGGGCACTCGCGGAGTGCAAACGCCCATCGGGGTTGTTGGGATTGACCACCACGGCGAGGTCGGCCCCGGCCAAGTCCTCCAGGCGGGGCACCTCCTCGACGGCGTGCCCGGCCAGTCCGGCGGCGCGGGCGTGTTCGGCGTAGGTCGGGCTGAGCACGCGGGCCACACCGGTTGCCGCCCACCGGGCGATGGTCGGCAGCAGGCTTTGTGTTCCTGGCGCGGCCACGACATGGGCCGGAGAAGGGGCGCCATATCTGAATGTTGCAGCCCTCAGCAGGCGGTCCAGCGCATCGCGGCCGGGCAGGCGGGTGAACGCCTCGGGCGACAGCGGGGGCACCGGGTAGGGGTGCGGATTGATGCCGGTGGACAGGTCGATCCACGGCTTTGGAGCGTCGGGGTAGAGCGCCCGTGCGGCGGCCAGATCGCCGCCGTGGAACAACGGCGTCATCGGGCAAGCTCCAGCAGGCGGGTCAGAGGCATGTGGGCCTCCAGGTGGTCGGCCAGGGCGTCAAGCGTGTCCTGGATCTGGCGGTCGTAGGATATTTCCGCCGCGCCGCCGCCCAGGCGGGTCAGCCACGCCGACCGCTGTGCGTCGTCGGCGAACAGACCGTGGACGTAGCTGCCGAAGATGCGTCCCGATACGGCACCCTCCGGTCCCTCGGCAAGCTGGGCGAAGGGGTGGGCAGTGTCCGGCCCGGTGGTTCGGCCCATGTGCATTTCATACCCCGTGAAGGCAACGCCGTCGAAAGTCGCGCCGCGCGCCGGGGCCAGCCGCTTGTCGGCGCTCAAAACGGTGGTCACGTCGAGCAGCCCCAGGGCATCCACCCCGCCAGCCGGACCCTCCACGCCCTCGGGGTCCTCCACCCTGTGGCCGAGCATCTGATACCCGCCACACAGGCCCATGACCCAGCCGCCGCGCCTGGCGTGGGCCAGGATGTCGATGTCCCAGCCATGTTCGCGCAGGGCCTTCAAGTCGGCGACGGTCGATTTGGAGCCGGGCAGCAGGACCAGCGTCGTGTCGGTCGGCAGGGTCATGCCGGGGCGCAGGTGGATGACCTCTACACCGGGTTCGGCCTCCAGCGGGTCCAGATCGTCAAAGTTGGCGATGCACGGCAGGATGGGCACGGCCACGGTGATCCGAGCGCCATCCTTGGTGCCGCGCCGGGCGTGGGTCAGGGCCACCGCGTCCTCGGCCGGCAGGCGGGCGGCGGCGGCGAAGTGGGGGACGAGGCCCAGGGCCTGCCACCCGGTGCGCGTCGCGATGATCTCCATGCCTTCGGAAAACAGGTTCGGATCGCCCCGGAACTTGTTGATGACAAAGCCGACAACCATCGCGGCGTCTGCCGGGTCCAGCACCGCTTGCGTTCCCACGATGCTGGCGATCACGCCCCCCCGGTCGATGTCGCCGATAAGCACCACCGGCACGTCGGCGGCCCGCGCAAAGCCCATGTTGGCGATGTCATTGCGGCGCAGGTTGACCTCGGCGGCACTCCCGGCGCCCTCGATCAGGACCAGATCGGCCTCAGAACGCAGGCGGGCGAAGCTGTCCTGCACCGCTTCCATCAGGCCCGCCTTGAGGCCCTGGAACTCGGCCGCGCTGCGCGACCCGCGCACCTTGCCCTGAACCACCACCTGGGCGCCGATGTGGCTTTGCGGCTTGAGCAGGACGGGGTTCATGTGGACCGTGGGCGCCACCCCGGCGGCCAGGGCCTGCAACGCCTGCGCCCGGCCGATCTCCCCGCCGTCGGCGGTCACGGCGGCGTTGTTGCTCATGTTCTGCGGCTTGAACGGCAGCACCCGCAAGCCCCGCCGGGTGTAGGCGCGGGCCAGACCGGCGACCAGCAGGGACTTGCCGACGTCGGACCCGGTGCCCTGGAACATAAGGCTGCGTGCGGTCAAAATTCGATACCCTGCTGCGCCTTCACCCCGGCCGCGAAATGGTGTTTTACGAGCCCCATTTCAGTCACCAGATCGGCCGCCTCGATCAGCGCCGGCTTGGCGTTGCGGCCGGTCACGACGATGTGCAGGTCAGGCCGCCGCGCGGTCAGTTCGGCCACCACGGATGCCAGATCCAGATAATCGTAGCGCAGGGCGATGTTCAACTCGTCCAGCACCAGCAGGCCCAAATCCGGGTCGGCCATCAGCTCGCGCGCCTTGTCCCAGGCGCGGGCGGCGGCGGCCACGTCGCGGTCGCGGTCCTGGGTTTCCCAGGTGAACCCTTCGCCCATGGTGTGCCAGGACACCAGTGGCCCGAAGGTCTCCAGCGCGTCGCGTTCGGCCGAATGCCAGGCGCCCTTGATGAACTGCACCACGCCGACCTTGCGCCCGTAACCGATCATCCGCAGGGCGAGGCCGAAGGCGGCGGTGGACTTGCCCTTGCCGGGGCCGGTGTGGACGATGAGCAGGCCTTTTTCTTCGGTCTTGGAGGCGACCTCGGCATCCTGCACGGCCTTGCGTTTTTCCATCTTGGTGCGATGGCGGGCGGCGTCGTCTTCGGTCATGCTCTTGCGCCTCCGGGGGCTGAGGGGGTACGAACGGGAATGGAAACATCGACAGCAGGCAGGACATGAGCGCGCAGGATACACCGCTGCGCCGGGGGTGGACCACCGGGGCCTGCGCCACGGCGGCGGCCAAGGCGGCGTGGAGCGCGCTCAACGGCGGCGGCTTCCCCGACCCGGTGAGCATCACCCTGCCGCGCGGCGAACAACCGGCCTTCGCGCTGGCCGTGGCCCGCATGGAGGCGGATGGCGCGGCCACGGTCGGCATCGTCAAGGACGCCGGAGACGATCCTGACGTCACCCACGGCGCGCTGATCCTCGCCACGGTGCGGCATGGAGCGCCCGGAAGCGGCGTGACGTTCCGGGCCGGGGAAGGGGTCGGCATGGTCACACGGCCGGGCCTGCCCATCCCGCCCGGCGAGCCCGCCATCAACCCGGTGCCCCGGCGCATGATGGAGCAGGCCCTCGGTGCCGTGGACGCCGAAATCACCGTATCCGTCGAAAATGGCGAGGCCTTGGCCGCCAAGACCCTGAACCCTCGCCTGGGCATCGTCGGCGGATTGTCCATCCTGGGCACCACGGGAGTCGTCGTGCCGTATTCCTGCGCGGCCTGGATCGACACCATCCACCGGGGAGTGGACGTCGCCCGCGCCATGGGCCTTGACCATGTGGCCGGCGCCACCGGCGCGACGTCTGAAGCTGCCATCCAGGCCCGCCACAACCTGACCGAACCCGCCCTGATCGACATGGGCGACTTCGTCGGCGGGATGCTCAAGTACCTGCGCCGCCACCCGGTCGCGCGGGTCAGCATCGCCGGCGGGCCGGGCAAAATGACCAAGCTGGCGCAGGGGCGGCTGGACCTGCACTCCAAGCGCCATTCCGTGGACTTGCCGGGGCTGGCGGAACTGGCGCGCCGGGGCGGAGGCGACGACGCCCTGGCCGCCGCCATCGCCTCGGGCAACACCGCGCTTGAGGCCTTCCAATTGGCCGAGGCCGCCGGCATCCCGTTGGCCGACGTGGTGGCTGAGGCAGCGTGGATCACGGCCGCCCACGTCATCGCCGGCAGCGGCATCGCGCTTGAGGTCGTGGTGTTCGACCGGACGGGTCAGCCTGTGGGTCACGCACCGTTCCGCTTGGCCTGAGCAGACGGCCGGAACCGCCGGTCATAGTCCGCGTCATAAAGGGCGCTTTCCCGGAACCCTTCCGCCGCCAGGGCCGGGCCGATGAGGATCAGCGCCGTGCGCTCAATCTTGGCCTCGGCCACCTTGGCGGCAATGTCGGCCAGGGTGCCCCGGATGACGACCTCGTCCGGCCAGGAGGCACGGACCACCACAGCCACCGGGCACTCCGCGCCATAGTGGGGGACGGTTTCCTCGACCACAGTGTCGATCACATGGACCGCCAGATGCACAGCCAGGGTCGCCCCGGTGGCGGCAAAGGCGCTGAGGCGTTCGCGGTCGGGCATCTTGGACGCCCGGCCGGACACGCGGGTCAGCACCACCGACTGCGTCACCTCGGGCACCGTGAACTCGCGCTGGAGCAAGGCAGCGGCGGCGGCAAAGGCCGGAACGCCCGGCGTCAGCGTATAGGGAATGCCCAGCCGGTCCAGGCGGCGCATCTGCTCGGCAACCGCGCTGTAGACCGACAAGTCACCCGAATGCAGCCGGGCGACGTCCTCGCCGGCCGCGTGCGCTTTGACGTATTCGGCCTCGATCAAATCCAGACTGAGCGGCCCGGTGTCCACCAGACGCGTGTTCGGCCCGCAGTAGGCCAGCAGGTCGGGCGGCATGATGGACCCGGCGAACAGGCACACCGGGCAGGTCTCCAGCAGCGTCTTGCCGCGCACGGTGATGAGGTCGGCAGCGCCCGGTCCGGCGCCGATGAAATGAACGGTCACGGCGAAGGTTCTCCTGATTCGTCAGGGTCAAAGGTGGGCTGCCGCCCACGCCCGCTTGGGGATAAATCCCCAAACCCCTTTGTTTCTTTCAAAGAAAAAAGGAGGTCTGGAGCTTGCTCCAGGCGGGTTCCGGGCGGCAGCCCGTCCGCGTCAGCGGAAGCTATGGCACAGGTTACAGGCCCCACGACGACGCGGGGCACGATCAGCCGCGCATCGGGTCCAGCAGCGGCCAGGGCGGAACATTCGGCGACGGACGCCACCCCGGCTTCGCGCAGGGACGCTTGGGACACGGTGACGGCGGGGGTGGCCCGCATTGCCTCGACACTCACCCCCAGCAGGGGCAGGCCGAGGGTGCGGGCCAATGCGCGCAAACCCGGTTCATCGGCCTTGCGGTCGCCCGTCGCCAGAGCAGTTGCGGTCACTCCGGCGGCGTCGTAGGCGGCGCGGGCTTCGGCCTCGCTCGCCCCCCGGCGGCATCCAAATCCGGCCACGATCATGGTTTTACCCAAGTCCATTGCACGATGGGGATGGCCTGCCGCCATGCGGTCATGGAGGCCAAGGGCGCGGCGCGGCCAATGGCGATGTGGGTGAGGTCGCCGCCTAACGCGGCATAGCGGCCAAGGACCAGCGCCTCGGTTTCCAGGGTCACGGCGTTGATGACCAGCCGCCCGCCGGGGCGCAAGGCGGTCATCGCTGCCTCGACCACGCCGGGCACGGTGGCGCCGCCACCGATGAACACGGCGTCGGGGGTGGGCAGGCCGGTCAGGGCATCGGGCGCCTTGCCCTCGACCAATCGCAGGCACGGCACGCCAAAGCTGAGGGCATTGCGCAGGATGCGGGCGGCGCGCTCGGGGTGGGCCTCAATGGCGATGGCCGATAGGGACGGGTCGGCCAGCAGCCATTCTATCCCGACCGAGCCCGACCCCGCGCCGATGTCCCACAACACTTCGCCCCGGCGCGGAGCCAGGGCCGACAGGGTCAGGGCGCGGACCTCGCGCTTGGTGATCTGGCCGTCATGCTCGAACAAATCGTCGGGCAGGCCGGGGGCGCGGGACAGGACGCGCGCGCCGGGGACGGCGGCAACCTCTATGGCAAGAACGTTCAGTCCATCTATGTTGGTCGCGTCAAAGGACTCTGCCTCCGCGCTGCGCACATTCTCGCGCGGCCCGCCGAGGGCTTCCAGCACATGCAGGCGGGACGGCCCGAAGCCGATGTCGGACAGCAATCGCGCCACCTCCGCTGGGCCGTCGCCGTTCGAGGTCAGGGCCAGCAGGCGGGCGCCGGGGTGCAGGTGCGGGCGGATGAGGTCGATGGGCTTGCCGTGCAGGGACAGGCACCGTACCTCGGGCAGCGGCCAGCCCAGACGGCTGGCGGCAAGGCTGAACGCCGAGGGCGCCGGAACCACAATCATCTCGGCCGCGGGAACAACCGCCGCCAGGGTGGACCCGACGCCGTGCAGGAACGGGTCGCCCGAGGCCAGCACACACACCCTCTTGCCGCGCGCCGCGACGACCTCGGCCACGCTGAACGGCGTCGGCCAGGGCCGCGCCTCTCCCTGGATGAGGGCGCCCGCCAGGTCCAGGTGCCGGCGCCCGCCGAACACCACCTCGGCCTGCGCGATCAGGCTTTGGGCGGTGGCGCTCAGGCCGTCCGCGCCGTCCTCGCCGATGCCGACGATGGACAGCCAGGGGGTGACTGGGGCAGTGTGCGCTCCAGACACAGCAGGGCCTGACTCAGCAGAGCCGAACAACTCAGAGGACGACATGACCACGCGGCTCCTCATTCTCGGCGGCACCACCGAAGCGCGGCGGCTGGCCGAACGGCTGGTCGGACGGGCCGACCTGAACATCACGATTTCGCTGGCCGGGGCGACCCAAGACCCGGCCACCATGCCGGTGGACACCCGCATCGGCGGGTTCGGCGGCGCCGAAGGTCTTGAAGAGTACCTCAAGACCGAGGGTGTGGAGATGGTGATCGACGCCACCCACCCCTTCGCCGCCCAGATTTCCACCAACGCGTTCCACGCCGTGCGCGGCGCGGGCATTCCGCTGTTGGCCCTGCGCCGGGCGGCGTGGGCGCCGCACGAGGGCGACCATTGGACCATGGTGCCGTCCATGGAGGCCGCCGTGGCCGCACTCGGTAAGCGTCCGCGCCGGGTGTTCCTGGCGCTGGGCCGGAAGGAACTGGCCCCGTTCGAGGCCGCCCCGCAGCACAGCTACGTCATTCGCAGCATCGACCCGGTCGAGCCGCCGCTCAAGGTGCCGGACGCCTCCTACATCCGGGCACGCGGCCCGTTCACCGAGGCTGACGACGCGGTTCTGCTGCGATCTCAGGGCATTCAGGTGATCGTGTGCAAGAACAGCGGCGGCAAGGCCACGTCGGGCAAGCTGGCCGCCGCGCGGGTCCAGAACATCCCCGTCATCATGGTCGAGCGGCCCGAGGTTCCCCAGGTCCGCGTCGTCAAGACGGTCGAGCAGGCGATCGGCTGGATCGATCAACGGGCCAAGCCTTCCGGTAAATCCGGCAAGAAAAAGCGCGGCGTGTAGACCAGCGGCGGCAGGCCGGGGCGCTCCACGATGCGCGTCTCGGCCGACCCGACGATCACACAGGTCGCCATGTCGGCAACCTCGGCATCGGCTTCGGCCAGGGTGAAGACGGTGATCTTTTCGTCCGGCCGACAGGCGGCGCGGCCGAAGATCACCGGCGTCGTCGGCGGCAGGATTTTGCGCAGGCGCTCCAACGCGGCGCCCAACTGCCATGGCCGGGCCTTGGAGCGCGGATTGTAGAACGCCATCACGAAGCCCGCCCCGGCGGCAGCATCCAATCGCTTTTCCACCACCTCCCAAGGCTTGAGATTGTCCGACAGGTTGATGGCGCAGAAGTCGTGGCCGAGGGGTGCCCCTGACCGCGCGGCAACGGCCAGCATGGCGGTGACGCCGGGAATGATCTCCACGTCCAGAGTGCGCCACGCCTCCGGCCCGGCCTCGATCTGTTCGACCACGGCGGCGGCCATGGCGAACACACCGGGATCCCCGCCCGTGACCATGGCAACCGAAGCCCCGGCCTCGGCCCGTTCCAGGGCGGCGGCGGCGCGGGCGGCTTCCTCGCGGTTGTCGGTCGGGTGGCGGATCTGGCCTTCGCGCAAGGGTGCGCGGTCGATGTAGGGACCATAGCCGAACAGTTCATCCGCCTCGGCCAGGGCGCGGGCGGCGTCGGGCGTCATGTGCTCGGCTGGGCCGGGGCCGAGGCCGATGACCATCAGTTTCCCGCTCATGGCTTATCCTCCCAGCCGGGCACCAGGATGAGGGAGAAGTACGGCGCCGCATCCTCCGGCCGGTCGGCCAGGGGGATGATTTTTTGATGGGCCGTGGTGCCGCGCTCGGCATAAAGGGCGCGGTCGAGGCATCCAGCGCGAGCCAGGGCGCGGCGCACCTTGGGCAGGTTGCGGCCGATCTTCATGATGACGGCGGCCTGACAGTTGCCCAAGGCCTCGGTTAGGGCATCCTCGGACAGGGTGCCGGGCAGGACGCTCAGAATGTCGTCGCCTTGGCATATCGGCTGTTGGGCGGCCGACCAGCACCCGGCCATGCCGGTCACGCCGGGAATGACCTCGGTGTCGTAGTGGGGCGCGATGCGGACGTGCAGGTGCATGGCCGCGCCGTAGAACAGCGGGTCGCCCTCCGACAACAGGGCAATGGTTTTGCCCTCGTCGAGCAGGGCGCGCAGGCGCACCTCGCACTCGGCGTAGAAGTCCCGCAGGGCCTTGATATAGATGGGGCTGTCCTTGTGATGCTCGGTCGTCATCGGGTAGTAGAGCGGCAGTTCCACCGTACCCGGCGGCAGGTGTCCATCCACAATGCCGCGCGACGTGCCCTTGCTGCCCATCTTGGCGAAGTAGGCCACCACATCGGCCGAGGTGATGACCTTCAGCGCCTTGAGGGTCAGCAGGTCGGGGTCGCCGGGGCCGACGCCCACGCCATACAGTTTTCCGGCGCTCACAGGCCGGGCCTCGCCAGGGAGTTCAGGGCGGCGGCGGTCATGGCGCTTCCGCCGATGCGCCCGCGCACGATCAGCCACGGCACACCGCGTGAGTCTTCGGCCAGGGCGTCCTTGCTCTCGGCCGCGCCCACGAAGCCGACCGGGATGCCCAGGATGGCGGCCGGGCGCGGCGCCCCGGCGTCGAGCATTTCCAGCAGGCGGAACAGGCTGGTCGGGGCGTTGCCGATGGCGACGACGGCGCCCTCCATATGCTCGCGCCACAGTTCCATGGCGGCGGCGGAACGGGTCGTGCCCATGTCCTCGGCCAGCCCAGGCACGCGCGGGTCGCGCAGGGTGCAGAGGACTTCGTTGTCAGCCGGTAGGCGGGCGCGTGTGACGCCGTGGGCGACCATGTTGGCATCGCACAGGATGGGCTTTCCTGCCGCAAGTGCTGCGCGGGCCGAGGCCACCACGTCGGGGTGGAACTCGATGTACGGGGCGATCTCGGGCTGGCCGCAGGCGTGGATCATGCGCACGGCCACGTCGGCCTCGGCCTCGGTGAAGGCCGACAGGTCGGCTTCGGCGCGGATGATGGCGAAGGACTGGCGGTAAATGGCCATGCCGTCCTTCTCATAGGCATAAGCGTGCGTCATGGGAGCGCCTTGTTGGTGCGGAGAGCCTCGGCGAGGCGGAAGAGGGTATGCCCCAGCGCGTCGTCTCCGGCAACCCTGGAGGTGACCGGATCACCGGCCTTGCCGTTGACGACGATGCCGAGGCCGTCAGCGTCCCCGATCACCACCAGGGGTGCCGGCCACGGATAGGCGCAGCCCTTGCCGCAGCCCGACAGGTGGACGATCACGTCCGGCCCGATGGCACCGGCGCAGGCCTCGGCCACGGCGGCGGCACGGTCGCGGGTGGGCCAGAAGGCCGATGCGCAGGCGGGAGCCCCGGCGCAGGGGATGACGAAACGGCGGGGGTCTTTCGGATCGGTGACAAAGCCCAGACGGTCGGCCAGGGCAACCACCGACGGCTCCACCCCGACCAGCAGAAGGGCATAGGGTGCCGCGCCAACGATGGCCCGCGCGCCGCAGCCCTCGGCCAGGGCGCCCAGGGCGCCGGCAGTAATGGCCCCGAACGGCAGCCCGACGCCGACCACGTCGCCGTGAATGCCCAGAGCCTCGGCACGGGGCCGGGCAGGGGGAGGCGTGGTGCCGGAAACCTTCAGGTCCCGCCCGCGCGCCGTGAGGCCAAGCGCGGCGATGGCCCGCAACCGTTCCAGCACCGCCACCACGGGATCGGCCACGGCCCCAAGCCATGTTTTGCCCACCCCAAGGTGGAACGTTCCGTCCACCATCCTCAGGCGCACGTCGGCGGTCAGCCCGTCCAGGTGCAGAGCCGTCCCGGTGTCCACGATGACTGACATTTTAGGTGCCAGGATCAACCCCCGCGCGCCCTCCCGGATGGCGCGGGCCAGGGCGCGGGTGTCGTCCCCGGCCAGCGGGTCAACCAGCACCGGCAGGCCGTCCGGGCTGGCGATGCCCAACGCGATGGCCTCTGCTGCAAACAGCGGGGCGCTGGCCTCGTTCAGGCCGCGTGCCTGGAGGTTGCCGCGCTGGGTGACCTCGATTACGCCGTTGCCATGCGTGCGGGCCAGGGCGCAGAGGGCACGGATGCCATCGGGTGTCGGCGGGGTGGGCGGGCTGAGGCGGGCGAGGATCCCGTCGCCGGTCGCCATGGGGGCTTGCAGGGCCGGGCAGGCGCCCCGGCGGGAATAGGGCACCGGGCTCATGGCGACGGCTCCTGCTTGAGGATGGAAAGGTCGTGGTCCACGTCGTTGCGCCGGGGATGCCACAGGCCGCGCCGCCGGGCCGCCTCCAGCCGTTGGGCGATGGAGCGGGCGGCGGCCGGGTTCTCGCGCAGCAGAAAATCCCGCACAGTGTCGTCGGCGACATAGGCTTCATGCACAAGATCAAACAACGTGTTAGAGACGGCCCCGGTGGTCTGGGCGAAGGACACCAGCCGGTCCACCGTCTCGGACAGTTCCGCCGCGCCGCGCGGACCGTGGCGCATCATGCCCGCGATGAAGCGCGGATTGACCGCCCGACCGCGCACGATGCGGGCCAAAGCCTTGTCGAGGGTGCGGGCCTTTGGTGCGCCGGGCGTGGTGGTGTCAAGCGCGACCAGCGCCGGGCGATTGCCCAGGCTGCGCGCCGCCGCCGCAAAGCCGCCGATGTGGGCGACGTCGGCCCCGCCCTCCAACAGGTCGCGGCCAGGATCGTCGCCGGTGTGGATCAGCATGTCGGCCACTGCCACGCGGCCCGCGAAGGCGCCGGGCCGGGCGACGGCCTTGCCCTCGGACCCCTCGTAGGCGTGGGAGGTGGCCTTCAGATAGGCTCGGCCGATGGTGTCGGGGTCGGTATCGTCGCGCAAGATGTCCTCGACCCCCGCGCCGTAGACCCCCGGCGCCGCCCCGAAGATGCGCGCCCGGTCGCCCGACGCGCGGCAGGTGGCGGCCAGGGGGTTTTCGTCGTCCGTCTCATCCCGTTCGGCCACCGCGTGAACGGCAATGTCGAGCAGGGCGATCTGGGCCGGGAACAGGTCGCGGAACAGGCCCGACACACGCCACGTCACATCGATGCGCGGACGCCCCATGACGGCGGGCGGCTGCACCTCGATGCCGGTGACGCGGCCCGAGCCTTCGTCCCATACCGGCCGGCAGCCCATCAGGGCGAGGCCCTGGGCGATCTCCTCGCCGCCGGTGCGCAGGGTGGCGCTGCCCCACAGGTCGATGACCAGGGAGCGCGGCATCTCGCCTTCCTCTTGCAAGTGCAGGCGCACCAGTTCATCAGCGGCCAGCCGCCCCATGTCCATGGCTGTCGGTGTCGGCAGGGTGCGCGGGTCGGCGGCATAGAGGTTGCGCCCGGTCGGCAGCACGTCCCGCCGCCCACGGGCCGGGGCTCCGGCGGGACCGGCAGGGACGTGGCGGCCGTCGAGGGCGGCCAGCAGCCCGCCGCGTTCCTCGGCGCCGCACTCGCCCCGGCCGTAGACGTGCAGGCCGTCCTTGTAGGCCATGTCCTTGACGTCGCACAGCCAGGCGTCGATCTCCATGAGAGCCCGGTCGGGGTCGCCCATGTCCACCCCGGCTTCCCGCGCAAGGCCTGAGGTCTGGGCGTGTTCGACGATCAGGCGGGCCAAGCGGTCGCGGCGGCGGCGGTCGAGGCCGTCGGCTTGGGCATACTCATCCACCAGATGCTCAAGCTGGCGCAAGCTAGCGGGTAGTTCCGACACCAGCGGCGGCGGCAGATGGCCGAGCGTCACGGCGGCAAGACGGCGCTTGGCCTGCGCAGCCTCGCCCGGATTGCTGACGATGAACGGATAGACCACTGGCAGGGCGCCGAGCAGGCGTTCCGGGAAACACTGCGCCGACAATGCCACGGCCTTGCCCGGCAGCCATTCCAGGGTGCCGTGGGCGCCCATGTGGATCACCACGTCTGCCCTTTGGCGTAACCACTGCCCAAAGGCGGCCAGCGCGTGGGACGGCGGCACCGAGGGATCGTGATAGGTCACCCGGCGATCCTCCCGCCGGCCCCGGTCGGGCGGCAGGGCAACGGTCACGGTGCCGAGGGTCACGGCGCGGAATTGGAAAGTTTTCTCGGGGGCGCCCCAGGCGGCGGTGATGTCGTCCGCCGTCTCGTATTCGGCGAAACCCTCCGCTTCTTCGGCAAGCGCATCCAGCAGCGCCCGCGCGGTGGGCGGTCCCTCGGGCACGGCATATCCCGCATCCCGCAGGTCGTCGAGCAGCGCCAGCACGCTTTCCGGCACGTCGAGGCCTACTGCATAGCCCTCGTGGCCGGGGGCGCCGGGATAGTCCGGCATCAGCACGGCCACCCTGCGCTCGGCACGCGGCAGGGCACCCAGGTGGACCAGCGCCGCGATGCGGTCGGCGGCCTGGACCACGCGGTCGGGCTGCGGGGTGTTGACCAGCGGGGTGTAGGCCAGTTCCGGCCGCGTCGGGGCCGGAGCCTTGAAGGAGATCACGCCGCCCAGCACCCGCCCGTCCAGTTCCGGCAGCACCACATGCATGGCGAGGTCCGAGGCGCCCAGCCCGCGCGGGCTGTCCTTCCAGGCCGCTTCCCGCGTGGTCGCCAGCACCACCTGCACGACGGGAGCGCCCCCCGCGTCGGGCAACTCGCCGCTGGCAAACGCGGTGGTGGTCACGACCACGGCCGGACGCAGGCGGCGCAGCGCCTCGCCCACAAAGGCGGCGGCGGCGGGGTCCTTAAAACTGGGGATGACCAGCGGGGCTGCCGCCAGCCCACGATCTTCCAGCGCGGCGCACAGGGCATCAATGGGCGCGGTGTCGGCGGCCAGCAGGACGGAGCGATAGAAGATCACCGGGACCACGGGCCGGTCGGACGCAAGGGCCGCGACCACCACCGGGCCGCGTCCGGGCAGATAACCGCAGAAGGCGGGCAGCGGAGCAGGGGCCGCGACCTCCCCCGGCGCCCCGGCCAGCACCGCCATCCGCCGCAAGAGGGCCGTGAGGTTGTCCCGCCCCCCAGCCCGGAAATAGGCCAGAACCTCGGCCAATGTCTCCGGGGGCAGGGTGGAGGCGTCGGCCAGGCGCGCGTCGTCGCGGTCCTCGCCGGGCAGGACTGCCAGGATAATGCCCCGGCGCCGGGCGATGCGGGTCAGACGTTCCACGCCATAGCGCCACCAGTCGAGCCCGCCCAGAAGCCGCACCACGATGACCTTGGCGTGCTGCCCCACGGCATCCACCCACAGGTCCACCGACATGGGGTGGCGTAGGTCGCGCAAGCTCGCCAGCCGCAGGGACGGCAAACTGTCGTCCCAGGCGGCGGCCAGTCCGGTCAGGTCACTGTCGGTGAACGACAGCACCACCATGTCGCCCGGCGTCTGACCCAGGTCTACCGGGTCCTCCGTCTCGTCGAGCGATGCGCTGGTGGTGGCCAGGATGTGCATGGATCAGGCGCCCGCCAACGCCTGTTCCACCGCCGCCCGGTCCAGGCCTTTGAGGCCGATTATGACCAGCCGGCCGGCGCGGTCCTCGCCAGCCTGCCACGGCCGGTCGTACTGGTGGTTGACCCGCGCGCCGACCGCCTGGACCAGCAGGCGCATGGGCTTGCCGGTGACCGAGGCAAAGCCCTTCACCCGCAGGACGGCGGCTTTTTCCGCAATGGCGGCGATGCGGTCGGCCAGGGTGTCGGGGTGGTCCAGTTCGGGGATGTCGAGGACGAAGGTGTCGAAGTCGTCGTGGTCGTGGTCGTCCTCGGTCTCGTGGTGGGTCATGCGCTCGGCGATGGTGTCCTCGGCGGCCATTTCCAGGCCCAGCAGGGCGGCGGGGTCGATCTTGCCTGCGGTCGCGGTGATGACCCGCACGGCGCGCGGCAGGCTGTGGCGGACCAGGGCCGTGGCGCGCTCGATGCCGGCGGCGTCCAGAAGGTCGGTCTTGGTCAGGATCACGAGGTCGGCGCAGGCGATCTGATCCTCGAACACCTCCTCGACGGGGTTGTCGTGGTCCAGGCTGTCGTCGGCGGCGCGCTGGGCGGCCACGGCTTCGGGGTCGCTGACCACCCGGCCCTCGGCCAGGGCGGCGCCGTCAACCACGGCAACCACGCCGTCCACCGTGACCTTGCCCTTGATGGCCGGCCAGTGGAAGGCCTGGACCAGCGGCTTGGGCAGGGCAAGGCCGGACGTCTCGATCACGATGTGGTCGATGCGCGGGGTGCGTGACAATAGGGCGTCCAGCGTCGGCACGAAGTCGTCGGCCACGGTGCAGCACAGGCAGCCGTTGGCCAGCTCGACGATGTTGTCGTCCGAGCAATCCTCGACACCGCAGCCCTTGAGCATTTCGCCGTCCATGCCGACATCGCCGAACTCATTGACGATCACGGCGACCCGGCGGCCACCGGCATTGCTCAGGATGTTGCGGATGAGGGTGGTCTTGCCGGCGCCAAGAAAGCCGGTGACGATGGTGCAGGGCACGCGGGCGAGCGAAACGGACATGCGGTCCTCCAGAAAGGGCGTCTTCCAGAGGTGCTGCAACGGGAGGTATATGCGCCGCCAAGGCACCCCGCTTGGCGTTCCTCCGGTTCACGGCAGGTGTCCTGGCTCGCGGGTCGTCATCTGGCGCCACCTTCCCAGACCCCTTGAAAGGGTCCAGTGGTCAAACGGCGCAGACTCTCCGCCTACAGTTGCGGGGGCAGCCGCGGCATCAACCGCGTTCCCTGTCGTTCCCCATGCGGGGGAACCCGTGAAAGGAAAAGACTTAACGCCGCGCTTGCCGGGAAGTCAAGGTAAGGCAATGCTGGCGCCCCCCAGCACGAGGAGCACCACCATGACCAACACCCTTCTCATCGCCGCACCACGTTCAGGGTCGGGCAAAACGACGGTCACGCTGGGGCTGTTGACGGCGCTGGCGCGGCGGGGCGTTCGGGTGTGCGCCGCCAAGTCGGGCCCGGACTACATCGACCCGGCGTTTCATGCCGCCGCCACCGGGCGGCCGGGCATGAACCTGGAAAGCTGGGCCATGCCGCCGGAACTGGTCGCCTACCTTGCCGGGCGGCAGAGCGAAGAATCCGACCTCATGGTGGTCGAGGGGTCCATGGGCCTGTTCGACGGGGTTTATGGCACACCGCGCCGCACTGGGGCAGGGGCCGACATCGCCGCCGCGCTGGGCGCTCCGGTCGTGCTGGTGATGGATGTTTCGGGGCAGAGCCAATCGGCGGCGGCCATCGTGCGCGGCTTTGCGAGCCATGACCCGGACGTCCGCCTGGGCGGGGTCATCCTCAACCGCGTGGCCAGCGAGCGTCACCGCACCCAGGCCGCCGAGGCCATTGCACAGGTCGGCATCCCGGTGCTGGGTTCGGTCCCGCGCGAGGCGTCGATCATACTGCCCGAGCGCCACCTGGGCCTTGTACAGGCCAGCGAGCAGGCCGACCTTGAGGCGCGTCTCAACCAGCTTGCCGACCTCATGGAGCGGACTGTGGACCTCGACGCCGTGCTGGCCGCCGCCGCGCCCATGCAAAGTTCCCATGCTGCGCCGGATGCCCTGCTGCCGCCGCCCGGACAGCGGGTGGCGCTGGCGCACGACGCTGCATTCACGTTCGTCTACGGTCATCTTCTGGAGGGCTGGCGCCGGGCGGGGGCGGAGGTCGTCCCGTTCTCCCCCCTGGCCGACGAGGCGCCGCCAGCCGACTGCGACGCCTGCTGGCTGCCTGGCGGCTATCCTGAACTCCATGCCACCGCCCTGGCCGCCGCCGGGCGGTTCCAGGCCGGGCTGCGCGCCTTTGCTGAAACGCGGCCGGTGTTCGGGGAATGTGGCGGCTACATGGTCCTCGGCCAGGGGCTTGAGGATGCCGATGGCACCCGCCACGCCATGGCCGGGCTGCTCGGCCATTCGACCAGTTTCGCCAAGCGCCGTCTGAATCTGGGCTATCGTCAGGCCCGCCTGCTGGCCGACTGCGCCCTGGGCCGGGCCGGGGACGAGGTGCGCGGCCACGAGTTCCACTATGCCAGCGTCACCGACCAGGGCGACGATCCCGCCCTGGTCAATCTGCGCGATGGCCGGGGCGTCGCCCTGGGGGCGGGCGGCAGCCGGCGGGGCAGGGTCGCCGGCACGTTTTTTCACGCTATTGCGCGGCTGGGCTAAAACCTCTTGCGCTGCCGTCCGATCGAGGGGTTGGTCGCAGCCATGCGGCACAGGGTGGGGTAGGTGGGCTCCTCCAGCCCCAGCAGCGGCAGGCCGTGGGCGTGACTGAACGCCGTGACGTGTTCGGCCGCGAAGTCCTGGGGCGTCACGCCTTGTGACTCGGCCCAGTCCACCATGTCGAGTTCCTGGCCCCAGTAGCCGCAGACCGGCGCCGGAATGGCCTTCAGGATGCGCTGCATGTCGGGCACCATGCAGTCCATGCGCAGGTATGGCCAGATGTCGGCATACAGCACGTCCACCGGCCCGATGCGGTCGCCCAAGCCCGGCGCCATGGCGTCCGACAGCACGATCTCAACGCGGTCGCGCACCGCCCACTCGTCATAGCCTGAAAAGCGTTTGAAGACCTCCAGCACCTCAGGGTCACGCTCGATCACCACCACGCGATCAACCGCCGACAGGTGCGCCAGGGCGTAGGCCATCAGCCCCATTCCCAGGCCGCACACCACCACCGTGCCGCGCCCGGCGCCCAGGTGGGGGAGTTGGGACTCGATTTCCATGGGTGCCAGGCTCATCCACGTCACATTGTCGCGCACCAAGCCCCAGTTCATCCAGTTCAGGGCGCGCGGGCCATGGAAGTATCCCGCGCAGGCGATCATGAAAAAGCTGGAGAACCGCCAGTTGGGACCGGACGCGGCCCGGTAGGGCGGCACGGCAACCGCAGGGTAGGGCAGGGCCGGCTGGCCGTTGGTGCCGTCGAAGGCGATCTCGGTGGCGACACGCGCCTCCGGCATGATGAAGTCATTCATGTCCCGTTTCCCCTGTGTGTGCCGCGCTAGGCCACCCAAGGTAGCGCTTCGCCCGTTTCACCGCAATTGCCTACCGCAGCCCTTAAATGGTGCGGTGCGCAAAAATGTTCTTGGCAGGTTGGGACTCCATCTCTATAGTGCGCCGTTCACCGCTGGAGGCCTGCGCGTCCCATTGTCGAGTGAGACGCGGCCCCATGAGAGCGGGCGTATCTTTCTCCATAGTCCTCCTTCGCTGATATAAAGCCCGGAACGTGGTGTTCCGAGGCTGTCCCATGTCATTGATAGGAAGTCTATGTCCTTTTCCGAACTCGCCTTGCATCCGCTTGTCCTCCAGGCTCTGACGGAGGGCGGTTACACCGAAGCCACTCCGGTGCAGGCTGCGGCCATTCCGGCCGCCCTCGAAGGCCGTGACGTTCTCGCCAACGCCGAAACCGGCACCGGCAAGACCGCCGCGTTCCTGCTGCCCGCCCTGACCCGTCTTGCCCTGAGCAACGAATCCGCGCCGCCGCTGCGCCGCATGCCCGGCGCGCCGCGCATCCTGGTGCTGGCCCCGACCCGCGAACTGGCCAGCCAGGTCACCCAGGCCGTCCGCAAGTACGGCAAGCACCTGCGTCTGAGCAGCGTTGACGTCGTTGGCGGCATGCCCTACCGCGACCAGCTTCGCCTGCTGTCCAAGCCCATCGACGTCGTTGTCGCCACTCCGGGTCGTCTGATCGACCATGTGCAGCGCAACCGCATCGACCTGTCCACCGTCGAGACCTTGATCCTCGACGAAGCCGACCGTATGCTCGACATGGGCTTCTCCGAGGCTGTGGACTTCATCTCCGCCGCCTGCCCGGTCAACCGTCAGACCATGCTGTTCACCGCCACCCTGGATCGCCGCATGGCGGGCCTCGCCGAGCGTCTGCTGCGCAACCCGGTCCGTATCGCCGTCGAGCGCACCGCCGCCAACCAGGCGCGCATCGAACAGCGCCTGCACATGACCGATGACCTGGGTCACAAGCGTCGCCTGCTGCACCACTTCGCTTCGCACCCGGATGTGGGCAAGGCCATCGTCTTCGCCGCCACCAAGCGCGATGCCGACAGCTTGGCCGAGGATCTGGTGCAGGCCGGTCACATGGCCGCCGCGCTGCATGGCGACATGAGCCAGGGCCAGCGTAACCGCACCCTGCAGCGTCTGCGCACCGGTCAGGTCCGCCTGCTGGTCGCCACCGATGTTGCGGCGCGTGGTATCGACGTGAAGGACATCTCGCACGTCATCAACTTCGACCTGCCGCGCGTGGCCGAGGATTATGTCCACCGTATCGGTCGTACCGGCCGCGCCGGTGCCGAGGGCATTGCCATCTCCTTCGCCGGCCGTGCCGACCGTGACACCGTCACCCGCATCGAGCGCTACACCCGTGAAGCCCTGGCCGTGCATGTGGTGCCCGGTCTGGAGCCGCGCCCGCGCAGCGAACGTTTCAACGCCGCCCCGGCGGCGCCGCGTCCGGCCAGCAGCCGTGGTCCGCGTCCGGCCGCCAATGCCAATAAGCCCTGGCAGAAGCCGGGCCGCACCGAAGGTGCCCGCCCTGAAGGTGGTCGTGCCTTCGCCGGCAACAAGGGTGGCCGCGCGTTTCGCTAACTTTTAAAGTTACCGTTATCGTTAGGATTGGTGGGTCCTGAACCACTCGTATGGGGGGCTGTTCGCGCAGCCCCCCTTGCGTTACCGTCGTTGTTGGACACCCCCCCGGCGTCCGACAGGAGACGGCATGCGCGACATGATCCCCAAGCAGGTATTCCTGACCACAGGCGTGGCCAGCCACCGCGACCAACTCGTGGCGTTCGAGTTCGCCCTGCGCGAAGCTGACATCGAGCAGCAGAATATCGTCACGGTCTCATCAATCCTGCCCCCCCACTGCGAACTGATCCCAAAGGAAGAGGGCGTCAAAACCCTGCGTCCGGGCGAGATCACCCACGCCGTGATGGCCCGCATCGAAACCAACGAGCCCGGCCGCCTCCTGCACGCCAGCATCGGCCTGGCGCGACCCGCCCAGCCCGACCGCTACGGCTACATCTCCGAACTGCACGGTTTTGGCATGACAGCCCAGCAGAGCGGCGACTATGCCGAAGATCTGGCCGCTACCATGCTGGCTTCCACCCTGGGCATCGACTTCGATCCCGATGCGGCGTGGAACGAACGCAAGCAGGTCTACGTCCATAGCCAACTCATCATCGACACCCTGTCGGTGGTCGCCGCCGCCCAGGCCGACCCGACCGGCAAGTGGACCTGCGCGGTAGCCGCCGCTGTGTTTAGATTCTGAATCCAGGAGAACCAGGGGAATGCTGTTTACGAAGTCCGACCATCCGCCGCACCACAAACTCTACACCCGTATGCGCAATACCGATCAGGAGGCCATGCGGGCCGGGGCGGAGACAGGACGTGGCACCTATTACCGCATTTTCAACCGTGGCTGCGGCGGCGGGTCCAGTTTCCTCATCCGCGAGGAAAGTCTACCTGACAACGCCTGCTCGGCGTGGGTGGTGTTCGCCACCCACGCCGACGACGGCATCGAAAGCTCCAGTTTTCCCACCCACGAAGAAGCCGCCGCCTTCGTCCAGGCGGCGGTAAATGCCTTATGTAAGAAGTAGAGTGTGAAAGACGTGGAGCGGGCGTTGCCTGTGCAGCCGGTTGGTCCCCATAGGCCCTAGAGCGTCGTGCGCTTATTCTGACGCATACCCAGCATGCCTGAGGTAGTTCCAGCATTCCTCGGGGGAGTACAGGTCGCAGATGCTGCCGACAGCCTCCCATAGGGCGCTGATCGTGCGTGCCCCGATGCGGCGGAGGTGGGCTTTGAGCTTGGCGAAGGCCAACTCGATG
>Ga0209347_1003074_pt1 | contig 20352 bp, 25 predicted proteins | sample AutmiccommuBRH23_FD_187382 | JGI IMG/M metagenome (GOLD analysis project Ga0209347, IMG submission 187382) | Deep subsurface microbial communities from Mt. Terri, Switzerland - Autotrophic microbial communities BRH/23 (SPAdes) (version 2) | ecosystem: Environmental > Aquatic > Deep subsurface >...
GACGATGATTTCCGAAGGTTCTCACTGGTTTCAGTTTTCCCGATTTATCCCATCTTCGAAGAGTTGCAATAGTCACCCCTAAACGTTGTGCCGCTTCACTTATATCTATCAAATTACTAGTCACTCTCATTCACCTCTAATATATTATAACAGATTAGTGTTATAATCTACAAAAGAATTGTGTAGTAATATTGACATTTATATAGTTATTCAGCAACTGGTGTTACCTCCTTCCGCTTATCCACTTAGTTTTTTAAGAAAAAACAGCTTAGGATAGGCCCTAAGCTGTTTATTTTTGCAGAAATTTGTAAATTTAATTAATAGACTTTTGCCTTTTGAAAGTTTCAAGGGTCTTCTTAAGCTTGTTTAGAGATTTTAGAGTATCAAGGTCCAATCGGTCGGCGACTGTCGGGTAAGTTTGATCTCCAAAGACAGGTTTTAAAGCTTTTTTGCCCATACTTTTTTTGGAGTGCCTTCGGCCTGAAATAGTAGTTTTATTCCCATTTCCAGGTTTAGATTTTAGAGAATCGTTAAGCCACTTCTTTTTGGGAATTGATTTCACAGTACTTTTAGATAAGATTCGACTTTCGGTTAGTACAATGGTAGGAAATTCTTTCTTAACCCATTCCTGGACGTAGGCTGGGCTTTTTGTAACTATAAAAACTTCTTGGATAGAACCATTGCTTTTAAGTAACAACTTACACCCTGTTTGAGTTTCATATTTATAAACTATCCCACGTTCCGAGGAATGGCTGACATCGATAACACCAGGAATAATGTCAGTTACTTCTGATAAATGACTTAAATTTTCAAGCCATGACAAAGCATTCTGAATGATGCCATGTTCTCGTTTCACCTTATTTCTGCGATGTTTCATGTTTACACCGGCTTTCAAAAAAACACATGTTCAGCCTTTAACTCACCATCCTGAATATCTAATAATCCAAAAGAATAATGAGGCTCACGTCGCTTGTCCGTTGGAGAGCCTGGATTGAACAAGAATATGCCATTTCTCCATTCTATAAAAGGAGTGTGACTGTGTCCAAAAACAATGACATTCACGGCCGAATTTTCAAAAGCGTTATAGGCACGTTCCGGAGTACTACTTCCCCTTCCGGTATCCCCGTGAATTAATCCAATCTTTAAAGTTTTACATTCCACAATATCGCGATCGGGTAAAGAAACATCCCAACCGTCACAATTTCCTTTTACTGCACGTACTGGTGCAATACATGATAATTCTTCTAATAAGCTCAGATGAGTCAAGTCACCCGCATGGATAATCATATCAATTTGAGTTAATTGTTCCCAAACAAAACGGGGGAGAGATTTGCCTGCTCTCAAATGTGTATCTGATAATACGGCAATTCGCATGCGATTCACCTCTTAGTTATTAAGCTCGTACCATTAACAACGTTTATGGTCGAATCGTTTTTATGACTTGATAATAAGTATCTCGTTCAACAGCTTCTAACCCTGCTTCATGAATCATTGTGATCAACTGTTGTTCACTTTGCATTTGTGGACTGGTTGCACCTGCAGTATGATAAATTTTCTCTTCTCGGACAACCCCATCAAGATCATTTGCCCCGAAGATTAGTGCCATCTGAGCCACTTGAGGACTAGATGAAACCCAATACGCTTTAATGTAGCGAAAATTATCTAGAACTAAACGGGCTACGGCAATAACTTTTAACGTGCGGAGTGCGCTCACTTGAGGAACTTCTTCGAATTTCGTGTTCTTGGGATGAAAGGCAGTAGGAATGAGGGCGTAGAAGCCATGCGTTTCATCTTGTAGATCTCGTAATGCCAGAAGATGATCGATCAATTCTTCATCTGTTTCAATAAGGCCATAAAGCATATTTGCATTGGTTGGAATGCCTAACTGATGTGCGATTCGGTGAATCTCTAACCAGCGTTTTCCACTTAATTTTCCTGGACAAATAATCTCCCGAACCCTGGGACTGAAATTTTCCGCTCCCCCACCCGGAATAAAACTTAGTCCGGCTTCCTTAAAAGTCTTTAATATTTCTGTAACTGGTACATTCTCTATTTGAGCAAAATAATCATATTCTGCCGCAGTGAACGCTTTGAGACTAACTTGAGGAGCACGTTCTTTGATTTTGGTAATCATATCTAGGTAATATGAAAAAGGAAGATCTGGGTGTATCCCTCCGACAATATGAAGTTCAGTAACACCTTGATCTGCGAATAGCCCTGCTTTGCCTACTACCTCATCAATGGACATCGTATAAGATCCCTTTTCTCCAAGGTCTTTACCAAAAGCACAAAGCCCACACCGTACTTTACATACATTACTATAGTTAATATGGGCATTATTATTAAAGAATACCTGATCACCGGTTATGGCGCGTTTCCGTTCATTCGCTAGGTAACCCAGACCAAGTATATTGGTTGTCTGTAAAAGTTGCAGACCATCCTTTCGATTAAGCCGTTGTTCTAAGATCACTTTTCCATATACGTCTTCTAATCCGTTTAAGATTGGAGCAAATTCCACTCCTGACCCTTCTTTCCAAAATTGTTAATGATTTATTATATCATAAAAAAAAAGGACTGTAAGCGTAGCATGGCCACACCCTTTAGTCCTAATATTATTTAACGAGTTCACTAGTGAAAACTTTTCATAGTCTGACGTTGACGTTTGATAGCCTTACGGACTTCATTGGCAACGCGCCATGTTTCGGGTTGGTGAGGAGTCATTAACTCTAATTTTCCAGACCGTTTATCAATTAATATATCGACTGTTGGCTTACGCCCTTGAGCCTTTTCTCCTGGGTGTAGAATATCAATACCAATTTTATGTTCATCATATTGAGGAGGAACAAGGTAATTCAGGACTTCTTCCGTCGCATCCATCAATTCCACGACTTGATCTTGTGGATAGCCTTCTTGTAATAAGATATCACGTACAGCAATTAAAGGATGCTCAAGTGTAAGAAGCATTTGGGCGCGTTGTATCAAATTATAATCGATGTCCAAAACGCCACCTCCACTTTTTATTTATTTGTAGCTTGTTTTCATTTTTCCCTTATCCTTTCTAATGAATACTGATAGATCTTTAACGGATATAGTTTTATTTTCCACTCTAGTTAAATCAACCTAAGGAGGCTTTTTATGTCAAAAATATTTTCTCTACCTTTTTTGATTGCAGCGGTATCAGGGATTGCTATGGCTATCCAGGGCACGATAAATTCGTCATTAAGTCAAAAAACATCGTTATTATCTGCGACACTCGTAGTCCACATCATCGGTACGCTTATCGCTTTGATTGCAGTACTTGCCTGGCGAGCCCCTCTCTTACAATACAACTGGTTTTCAGTTCCGTGGTATCTATATCTTGGCGGAATACTCAGTGTTCTAATTATCGGACTTGTCGCCGTAAGCATCCCAAAAATTGGCGTGTGTAACGCAACCACGGCGATTATCATAGGTCAGGTTAGTATGGCTGTGCTTATTGATCATTTCGGGTGGTTAGGTATGGAGCGGCAAGCTTGGACTCCATCCCAGCTCATTGGAATCGCTTTATTTGCCGCAGGGGCCAAACTCCTCTTCCACTAATCAGGCACATTCAAAAAATAACAAGTCAGTATGCCAGTCTATTTCGTGTCATACTGCGTCGGCATGTTCACCTAATAGCCCCGCTATGAGGTAAACATACCTCCTTGTCTGACGCAAAATATCCAAGGCATCTTTGACTTGTTATTTTAGTTTCATATGCCTTAGCATCATTTATTTGCACGACCCGAAATCAAGGCCATATTATTAATAATCGAATAAATTTCTTGACTGACGGCAAATTTTTTAATTTGACCGTTAGCTACTAATATGACCGTGCTTTTACCCTCAACGCTTTGATCACTTTCAATGAGTCGGAGTAGAAAGGCATAAGCATCACTGCTCACTGCGAGTTGCTTAAACTCTCCTTCAGCGACAAAGATGACCCAATATCCTAAGGAAACTTCGTTTTTCCCGTTATTATAGAGGGCATTGGATACACTCGAGAAATCTTGTCCAAGCAACGTCTGCTGATCATTCACATTCGTGTTTAGGTTGGCTGAATTATTCAGAGTATAGTTGTCATTTAGCGTTGTGGTTTGAGTCACCGGGTCAGATAGGCGTGAGTATATGTCTTTAAAAAGATTAGGGAATAAAACGTAACCGACAACCCCAATAATCAAAATCCAAAGGGCTAAGGCCTGTAAATCGTGCCATATTTCCTTGCGTGGTGGTCGTCCCCAAGTACTAGGCAATCCTTCCACCTCCCATTAAATCCTATCTTCTGGTTAACAAAAGACCTCCTAAAACTATATATGTTGATATATACGTTCATTTAGATGAAGATATGTACATGAAACTTGCATCTCCTAATTCCACCCTCTAAAATAAGAAGTGAGGTGGGGAATATGGATTTACTTCGACAAAAACTGACCTTGTTGCCAGAAAAACCGGGCGTTTATCTGATGAAAGATATTCAGGGACAGATTATTTATGTCGGTAAAGCTAAAATACTGAAAAATAGGGTAAGGTCTTACTTCAGTGGATCACACGATGGCAAGACTGGGCGACTCGTTAGTCAAATAGTTGATTTTGAATATATTATCACAGAATCTGAAGTTGAAGCTCTTATCCTAGAATGTAACTTAATTAAAAAGCACAATCCAAAGTACAATATTCTCTTAAGGGATGATAAAACCTACCCATATATAATGGTCACCGAAGAAGCCCACCCTAGGATCCTTGTCACACGACAAGTAAAAAAAGGACATGGTAAATACTTTGGTCCATATCCGAATGCAACGGCAGCCAAAGAAGCTGCCCGTTTACTCAATCGGCTTTTTCCATTCAGAAAATGTCGCCAAATTCCCACTCGACCCTGTCTTTATTATCATTTAGAACAATGCCTAGCGCCTTGTATATTGGCCGTCTCCCCTAATGTTTACGTCGGTATGCGCAAAGAGGTTTCTAACTTTCTTAAGGGGGATCAAAGTGGGATACTTGCACTTCTAGAAGGAAAAATGAAAACAGCGTCCGAAGCTCTCCTCTTCGAACGCGCGAAAGAATACCGAGATCTTATTCAAGATTTAAAACTGCTCGTGGAAAAACAAAACATTGTGCTTAATGATTTTATCGACCGCGATGTTTTAGGGTACGCTATAACCACTGATCAGATCTGTATTCAAGTATTTTATTTACGACTTGGCAAGTTACTAGCGCGGGATAGTTTTGTATTCCCTTATTTTGAAGAACCTGAGGAAGCCTTCATTTCTTTTGTTGCTCAGTTCTATATGGAGCGTAAGGTTTGGCCTCAGGAGATCCTACTTCCCCCGATAGAATCACTTGTCCTATCGGGTCTATTTCCAGTCACCGTTCCTCAAATTGGCAAGAAACATGAACTAATTCTTATGGCAATGTCCAATGCCCAGACCACTTTGCACGAACATATTACTCTAGAGGTTCGTCAACAATCTGAAATACAACTCGCTTTGGCCAACCTGGGGGAACTTTTAAGCATCCCTTTTCCTAGCCATATAGAGGCATTTGATATCTCAAACACAGCTGGGACACATACTGTTGCTGGCATGGTTCAATTTATTGACGGTAAACCACAGCGTAAAGGATATCGGAAATTTAAAATCCAACCCATGGAGAAATCCGATGATACGGCCGCCATAGAACAGGTTATATTGCGTAGGTACGCACGATTGGTTTCTGAAAACAACCCTCTCCCCAATTTAATATTAGTTGATGGAGGTAAAGGACAAATTAATGCGGCAATCAAAGCTCTAAGGGAATTGAAGATTACTATCCCAGTTGCCGGCATGGTTAAAAACGACCGCCATCAAACCCATGGCCTCCTCGATCGATCCGGCACCTCGGTCGCTTTACCTAAAAGCCATCCCACGTTTTATTTACTAGGGAGAATCCAGGATGAAGTCCATCGCTTTGCCATCACGTTTCATCGTCAACAGCGAATTAAAAAAATGACTTTATCTGCTCTCGATAACATCGCTGGCATCGGGCCAAAGCGCAAACAACGCCTATTACTTCATTTTTCATCCCTTGACGACATTCAACGCGCAAGCATCGAAGAGCTTCAAGAAGCCGGACTCCCTCAAAGTTCTGCAACAGTGATCTATCAATATTTCCACTCAACGCCCTCAGAAACACAGGTGTAAAAGGAGAGAGTTTTCGTATGATCCTTAATTACCGAGTAGAACTTTGTCGAAAGTGTTACTTTAAACGAACCCACAAATGCTCGATTTCAGATACTTATATTCAAAATCCTTTGTTCTCCATGACTAAACCCAGTGGAGAATGTCTAAAATATAGACCGATTCCTTGGTTGCCCTAACTTATCAACATCTATTAGTGAAGTGGTCCTTCATAAATAGATGTTGAAAGCTTAGATGGGTAGAAGAACTTTTTCTTCAATAACGAACAAAACGTCCTCACACCATTTTAATAGTGAAAAGAAGACGCTTTTGACTGTCAACGAATACTTCGCGCGTAGGATGACTTACGTCACCGAAGACTCGATGTTCAACTTTAGTTGAACGAGTTCACTTGACGCGACGAGCACCACGATACCGGCCATCATAATAGCCCTCATTAATATTTGTTGTACGAACACCAGTATTGGACGCATGCACAAAATTTCCGCCGCCAATATAAATGCCCACGTGGGACGGTCCGTCATTATACGTGCTGAAGAATACTAAATCTCCAGCTTGTAGTGTTTCTCGAGTAATTGAGGACCCCACATTGAATTGAGAATCAGAAGTTCTAGGCAAAGAAATCCCTGATCCTTTAAATACGTATTGGGTATAACCCGAGCAATCAAACCCACTGCGGCTGGTTCCTCCAAAGACGTAGGGAATGCCGACTAAACTTAGTGCATTATTAATCAAAGTTGAGCTATCTGAGCTATCTGATCTGGAAACCTGTTGTTTTGCCGATTCTGCAACTTGAACTGGTTTTTTTTGGTTTTCCGCAGTTTGCGAGGTCGTTGGTTTAGAAGGTTGTGAAATTTGCGCAACCACTTCCACTGAAGCATTAGGAGCAGGAACTGGAACTGGAGCTGGAATTGACTTTTCTAATGAAATCCAGTGCATTTGTTTACGAACTGCTTCAGTATAGGTTCCAGAAGATATTACGGAAGAAGCCACAAGCACTGGCTTTATCGAAGACCGAGAGATTGTTGTAGCTAAAGCAGTTTGACTAGGTGTAGATGCCGTAAGTCCACATGCTAAAATTAAGCCTGTCAAAATTGCGCTTCCCAACGTCATCCACCTAGATGTGGGAATCACCAAAAAGTTATCCACCTTTCTTAAGCTTACGAGGTTAGTTGCCGGATTCGGGCAGGAAGGTGTTTGCCCTACACGTGAAAGACCACGTGATTCACCCCAAAATAATCCCCCGTTCCAAATATATCAACTTTGGATTCAGCTTTCGTCTAATAATTATAAGTATTCTGTACAAATACGAAATGTCCTGCATTTATCAAGGAAATATATTCTTTATAGTAAAAATATTCTTTATAGTAAAAATAATTTACTTAATGCCTTAAACCATGATTATGTTCTAGATATTAATTTGAAAGGCTAATAATTGGCGCAGGAATACGTCCTCCCCGTTTCACAAACATTCTTGACGAAAAGGGATGTATGTCCATCACAGGTGCTCCACCTAACAAGCCACCAAATTCCAATCGATCTCCCGCTTTTTTACCAATTGCTGGAATAACTCGAACGGCAGTTGTTTTTTTATTGATCATCCCAATCGCAGCTTCATCAGCAATAATAGCCGAAATAGTTTCAGAACTCACGTTTCCAGGTAGTGCAATCATATCTAAGCCAACAGAACAGACACAGGTCATTGCCTCTAGTTTATCAAGGGTCAAGGCCCCAACTTCGACTGCTTTTACCATTCCTGCATCTTCAGAGACAGGTATAAATGCGCCGCTTAACCCCCCAACGTGAGAAGAAGCCATAGCGCCTCCTTTTTTAACTGCATCATTAAGCAAGGCCAAGGCGGCGGTTGTTCCGTGTGTCCCACATCGTTCAAGACCCATATTTTCTAGAATTTCTGCAACACTATCTCCTATTGCAGGGGTAGGTGCCAGCGAAAGATCAACAATTCCAAAAGGGACATTTAATGCCTTCGATGCTGCTCGCCCAATTAACTCTCCCATGCGAGTGATTTTAAAGGACGTTTGTTTTATAAGATTAGAAAGCTCACTAAAGTCTGCTTCAGGGTAACTTTTCACAACCTTCGCCACGACTCCGGGGCCACTGACGCCCACATTGATGACACACTCTGGTTCCCCAACACCATGAAAGGACCCTGCCATAAACGGATTATCCTCTGGTGCATTACAGAATACTACTAATTTAGCAGCTGCAATACCATCTTTGTCTGCGGTCAGTTGAGCGCACTTCAGAATTATCTCACCCATTTTTAGAACCGCATCCATATTAATTCCCGCTTTAGTCGTTCCAATATTCACTGAAGAACAAATAAACTCCGTCTCACTAAGTGCCTGAGGAATTGCGTCGATAAGTGCCAGGTCTCCAGCTGTAAATCCTTTTTGAACCAGAGCAGAAAAACCACCGATAAAATTAACCCCGATCTCACGGGCAGCCCGATCTAATGCTTTGGCAATCCGCACCATTTCTTCAGTATTCATGTTGGCCGCCACGATACCTATGGGAGTGACAGATACACGTTTATTGATGATAGGAATCCCGTACCTTGCCGAGATTTGTTCGCCAACCGACACTAATAACCCCGCATTTTTGACGACCTTATCATAAATCTTCTGTTCCAGCCGGTTAATATCTTCCGATCCGCAATCCAATAGACTTATCCCCATCGTAATGGTTCGAATATCAAGATTCTCTTCATGTATCATTTTAATTGTTTGTTGAATTTCTTCTCGTGCGAATGTGATTGTCATGATTTCCTCCACTACCTTTACTTAAGTTTCCCATAGTTCCAGATTAGATACGGTGCATGAACGCAAAAATATCTTCGTGTTGAACCTTGACCTGTAGTCCTTTGTCCCTACCCTCATCTTCTAGCATGCGTGACAGTGCGACCAACTCTAGATTAGCCGGATCCAAATCAACAACCATAATCATCGTGAAAAATTCATTGACGATCGTTTGACTGATATCCAAGATGTTAACGCTATATTCTGCAAGTCGCCCAGTGACCCAGGCGATAATTCCGATTTGATCACGACCTAAAACAGTAATGATAGCCCGATTAGACTCTTCACGTGGTAATGCCATAAATATTTCCTCCCTTTATAGACGAATGTATTCGTAATATGGACACTAGCCTAACACATTTGTTAATTATACTCAAGCTCTTTTCCAACCAAATTCACAGTTCTCTTATTATATTCAATCTCTTTATGTACAACAAGGAAGCTCTTGCCTGGGACTGATTGGCTGGCACGTAAAAAGAGAGCTCCACGAGCTCTCTTTTTACTGATCTAGGTCCTAGCAACTTCCACTGCAACTATCGCCACAGCCGCCACCGTTGCCAGATTTTGCAGTACGTATTTCGAATCCTCCCCCATTGATGGATTCAATAAAGTCTACAGTCGCACCTTCTAAATGAACAGTAAGTTTCTTATCTGTAATTAATGATACGCCATACTCTTCATCTAGAATATCGTCATCCGTCTTTGACTCTTCCAGAGTCATGCCGAAATTCGGCCCACCTCAGCCAACGCCTACAAGATAGAGGCGAAGAAACGCATTTTCTTTATTTTGATTCTTAAGCACTTCTTTGACTTTTTTGGCTGCAATTTCTGTGATTTTAACCATAATTCTTCACTCCTTTAAAACCTATTCTTCTTAATATACCACATTTTTGGTTTTAATCAATCATAACTTCAGGAAATACATCGTCTTAAAGGCCTATAATTAATTATACTTCTTTTCCATCCCCACTGGGTCTAAAATCGTACCAAAGACGACGGACTTCTACTTCAATACTAGCAGGGAGATCTTGCGAAAACTTTTGCAATTGTTTAATTTCCTCCTGTATTTTGAGTGTCCAATTTTTATTTTCTGGCCAGGCAATGAAAGCCTTTGGTTGTGGAACGATGAAGGAACGTAAGAAAGCTAGGAGGACCAAAAAAACCAATAAACGCCAAAGCCAACGCATTTTCGAATTCATCCTTTCAGGATAAGTCTCTATACGGAATTAGCTTGTCCAGAAAGCAATAGTTTAAGTCGTTCGGTTTCTAACTCCCGCCAAAACTTTTCCATGAAAAGTAACAAGGGTTCAAAATATACTTGAGCAGCCTTAGTATATAAATTTTTTTGATAACCACGGATTTTTTCAAGGTAAAACGTCTCACAGGAATTTTCTCCAACTAATGGCCACCCTTGTATACCACCCCAGGCAAACAAACGTCCCAGCCCGATTGCCCCTACAAAGTCCAATTTGTCTGCATCATACAGGATTTTTGCCTCAAGCGAATTCGGTTCGTGCCCTGCTTCAAGAGAATGCGCCAAAATCGCATCTCTAACTCTCAAAACAATGTCCTCAGAATACCCGACTTTATGTAGAATATTACAGGCAAGCCCTGCACTACTTTCCGCATGCGTTTTTTCTACCGCGCCTGAACGACCAATGTCATGAAGAAGCGCGGCTAACTCTATGACAATAGCGTCTGCCCCTACTTCCACAGCCAGTAATTTTCCCCACTCCCTAACTCTTAAAGCGTGCTCTAAATCATGCGCACGGTCTTTTCGCGCGTAAAACCCTTGAGCTATGATAATTACCTGTTGCAAGTGGTCTTGAGTTTCGATAGTTTCCATGGCCCACTCCCATCCAGTGTATAATAAGCACTATTTTTTCCAGTTTAACCAAATTAATCTTACTCCCCAGATTCTTGTTTTGTCAAGTTTTGAATCCATTCATAAGATGCTATAATGAGCACAGAATCATACAATTAATCTGGCTTACTATTCAACATTAAGGAGAGCTTATCTTGAAACGTTCTATATTATCGTACATTACATTTGCCTCTATCATCCTAGTACTCACCACGCTGATTATTTATAATTACTTTTCAAAATACCAAACAACACAAAGCATCATGCCAATAAATCCTTCTGCACAACCCGTTGACACATTATCTATCGCTGTCAACTCCAACAGTGTTCCCCCATCTCCTACTCCAACAACACCGCTCGCAGTGAGTTCCTCTCAACGACACCATGTCTCTAATATAACAGCACTTTCTTTGTATGATCAAGGGCTCAAACTATATTATCAACGCCAATTTCCAGAGTCTCTCGTTCTCTTTGATCAAGCTTTGGCGATTGACGCTCAATGTTATGAAGCACTAAATGCTAAAGGCGCGACCTTAGCCTTTCAGGGGCATTACGATCAAGGACTTGCCCTTATTCAGCAAGCCCTTGATCTGAACCCGCTGTTTGTGTATGGCTATTTTAACCAAGGATTGGCCAACGAGCTTGCCGGCCGCTGGGATACGGCCATTGCAGCATATCAAAAGGCTTTACAACTCGATGATCGTGATACATGGAGTTATTACGGGATCGCGAGTATATACGGGCGTCTTGGAAAGATTGACCAAGTCCTGGAATATCTACAGCCAGCAATCGCACTCAACCCTGATGTCAAGGAAGTCGCCCGTGACGAAAAAGACTTCGCCCCCGTCAGTAAGGATCCCCGTTTCCAAACCTTAATTAAACCATAGAGTCTTAAGCTAATAGTATTTCCAAACGTTCTACAAGGCCCGTAAAGACCTGTAGTGCATTCCGTACAGGAACAGGAGTCTCCATATCCACGCCAGCTTTACGCAACAATTCAATCGGATAATCTGAACTCCCACCGCTCAGAAATTCTAAATATCTAGCAACGGCCGGCTCCCCTTCATCGAGAATCGCCCTTGCAAAGGCCGTTGCCGCCGAGAATCCAGTTGCATATTTATAAACATAGAAGGCATTATAAAAATGGGGTATACGTGCCCATTCTAGCGCAATTTCAGGATCAAGGATCACCTCTGATCCATAATAAATTGCATTTAAATCACGATAGATTTCTGAGAGGGCATCCGCTGTTAAGGCTCCACCTTCTTCTACAACCGAGTGAGTCTTTCTCTCAAACTCGGCAAACATGGTTTGCCTGAAAATTGTACCTCGGAACTGTTCAAGATAATGATTGATCAGATAGGCGAGGGTTTTTGCGTCTTTGGTAATTTCTAAGAGATGCTCCATAACTAACGCTTCGTTCAAAGTTGAAGCGACTTCAGCCACAAAGATTTTATATCCCGCATAGAGATGTGGTTGTTCACGATTGGAGAAAAAGGTGTGTAACGAATGCCCCATTTCATGAGCAAGGGTAAACATAGAATCTAGAGTGTCTTGATGATTGAGTAAGACATAGGGATGTGAGCGGTAAGTTCCCCAGGAATAAGCACCGCTGGTCTTTCCTTCATTTTCATAAACATCAATCCATTTTTTCTGGAACCCTTCCTCAAGTATTTTGAGGTAATCTTGTCCTAATGGCTTTAAACCATCAATTAACATGTTTTTTGCTTCCTCATAAGTTATCGCCATTGTCGTTTCGGGAACAATCGGAACATAGATATCATACATATGTAATTCATTCAGTTTCAAAGCTTTTTTGCGCAGTTGGACATAGCGATGCATCTGAGGTAAAAATTCATGAACTGTATCAATTAAGGAATCATACACCTTTAAGGGAACACGGTCATCATCTAAGGAAGCCTCTATCGCTGAAGGATACTTCCGAGCTTTGGCAAAAAAAACATCGGATTTTATACTAGAATTCAACGTGGCCGCCCACGTATTCTTTTGTTTCTCATACGTATGATAAAGCGTCTCAAAAGCTGTTTTCCGTATACCTTGGTCATGGTTTTCCATAAACTGAATATAATTTCCCTTGGTTAGTTCAACCGAATGGCCTGACTCATCGACAATACTCGGGAATTTTAAGTCTGCATTATTAGCCATAGAAAAAATTGCCCCAGGTGCCTCCGCTAATTCTCCAACTTCTGCTAATAACTTTTCCTCGACTGAACTGAGAATATGTTCTTTTTTGCGCAGAATATCTTCAAGTGCGTGGTTATATAGATCCATTTTTTCGGACATAACGCGGAATTCCTTTAGTCGCCCTTCAGGCATAGCTAACAATTCCGGAACCACAAAAGATGCCGCGCTACTCACCTTCACAGCTAGGGCTCCAGCGCGATCCGTCAACGCTTGATAGAAGGGATTCCGGTTATCCTCATCTCGTCTCATACGCGCATAACTATAAACCTCTTCTATCAGTAAACTTAAATTATCCATCCACTCAAAACATGCGATTAAAGACTCTGGAGCATCTGCTAAATGTCCCTCAAATTTTTTTCCTTCTCCTAAAAGCTTTTCGACATGGACGAACTCTTTTTCCCACTGATCATTATCGGAAAAAATGTCCTCCAAATGCCACTTGGTAGCCTCCGGAATTTCTGTTCTAGTCTTTTGAAGTCGTTGTTCCACAATTTTCCCTCCTAGAAATATAATCTCACTTATTATATACATGCGGAACGTAAATTACCATTTCCCAGGAACTTATCCAAAGAAAACTTAGCTAAACTTAAAAGGCCACAAAAAAGCGAAACAGGCAGCGTACGTTCCACTGCCTGTTTCTTCCACCTTGTCCACTAATCCCCCGGAAGGTTCCCCAACCTTCCATATACTATTTTACTCGATTTTAGCCTGCTTGGCAAGTTTGTTAACCCCGTAGACCCCGCCGTAATAAGTTATCGGTTTCAGTTTATACTATGCTATGTAGAAATTCGGCAATTCTCAGTTAATATTGGTCAGCTTTTATAACCCTTGCAGTGAATGTCTATCTGTATTATGATGGTAAGAATACTATCATTCATTATAGATGATGGCCATGAGGGTGGCATAATGCGGTTCTGACTCGTCCCTTAGAATGGATAGAGCAGACCTTTTCAGTTTGAAGGGAGGAAATATAAGCATGAAAAATATAGGTTATTTAGGTCCAAAAGGAAGCTTTTCTGAGGAGGCAATCCATTTCTTTTTGGCCTCCCAACCTGAATTTAACGAAACACCACCAGCTCTTATTCCCTTCCCAACAATACCTCGCTTACTATTCGCTTGTAATAATAATGAGATAGACGGGGCCTTTGTACCTTTGGAGAATTCCACAGAAGGGCAAGTTGGCGTCACTATGGATACACTCGGCCAGACTGAGAATCTCTTAATCAACCATGAATTCATACACCCGATCGATCAATGTCTTTTGACGGTCGAGCCAATGCCGCTTCAACAGATAGAAAGAGTTTATTCTCACGAACAGGCAATAGGGCAATGCCGAGATTTTCTCGAGAAACATCTTCCCCATGCTGAACAAATTACTTGTTTAAGCACCGCTGAGGCGGCACATAGGATATCCTCTGTCCGTGAAAACTGGGCAGCCATCGGACCCCGTCGAGCCGCTCAACTCTATAACCTTCACCTTCTTCAAGAACGTATTCAAGATATCGTTCTAAATGCCACACGTTTTGTTCTTGTCGGCCATACCCTTGCCGAAATGTCGGGTGGCGAAGATAAAACATCTCTACTAGTTATCGCAGATAATAAGCCGGGTTCTTTATACAGAATTCTAGGTGAATTTAGCAAACGCCAGATCAATTTAAGCCGAATTGAATCGCGGCCCTCGAAAAGGAAACTGGGTGAATACGTTTTCTTTGTAGATGTGGACGGTTATGTATTTGCTCCCCCCATCCAAGATGTTTTATGGGCACTCAAAGAGGCAAACATCTTTGTGAAACTGTTGGGTTCCTATCCCAAAGCACATCCAGAGGAAACAATATTTTAGGAGAGAGGATTTATCCTCTCTCCTTTCAAAATCTTATTGTAAATTTCAATTGTTTTATCACCTCCCCACCTTATAATCTACCTTTTATTGCAATCCTTAAGTACCGCCTGTCGGATGGCCTTTGCTAGAATACTCTCAATAGACATCCAATTCACATCCTCAAACCATTATTGATACTAATTTTCATTTTATTAACAACTCCCGCCGCAACTGCAAGTTATCTTTATTCCACCCGTATCTCCGAAATACTGGATCGCTTCCGCCGGACATAAAGCCTTACACCCTGTGCAGCGATCAACGCATCCCTCTGGGTATATTACAATAGGTTTTGTACTGTCTTTTTCATAAACACCGTGTGAGCACTTATTGATACATGCCCCACATTCAATACAATTGTCGTAATTAATCACTGGATACCAACTTTTAGTCATTTTAACCTCTCCTCTCTAAAGCTATCTCACTAACGCATCACCCTATAAATTCAATCTTATAACATCAATATCCCCATCCCTTTTGACCTTTTGGAACTCGATACTGCCACCAATGCGGGCCTAAACTTAACCTGTGTTCGATTAATAACTCCCTAATTCACTACTTAGCACTACCAGCATTGTCATAAATATACTGCTTCTCTCTCTCGCTCAATAGCTTTTCTGTGATATATGCAATCAACATAATTCCTGGTATATTGATCACAAACCGAGTCATCATGAACTTCCACCCCATTGAAGATGCCTCAAATAAAAGCATTGGTATTTTAGTTGTTGACCAAGCTCCTATAAAAATTAACACATTTGAAAACTTACTTCCCTTTTTTAAAAGAACGCCTGCAACGGGAAATGATGCATATAATGGCCCAGCTGCTGCCGAACCCAAAAAGAAAGCTAATGTTATGCCAACAAATCCTGACTTTTCTCCCATGAGTTTTATCATTGTTTCTCTTTCTACCCAAACATCCAATAGCCCAAGAAGTATAAAAATGGGTGGTATCACTGAAAGCATTTCAATCGTATTGTTCCATGTTATACCAAAAGATTTCTGCCCTATGGATGGATAAGTAACTAAAATCACAAAGTTGACTGCCAAAAGGATTGTAAAAACCTTATATCGTTTAATGAGTTCTATCATCATAGCGCCGCCCTTATCGCTATTGCTACAATAAATGAAAATACAAATGCTAAAGCATTCCTCAAAATCGTAGCTTTATTGCCAAGATACTTCATCTCGATGGGAAGAGTAATAATACCAACCATCATTAAAGTCGATATAAATACTGCAATTTGCATGAATCCTGCTCCATTTTTCAGTAGTGCGGATGCCAATGGGAAAGCAACAAAACCCGGTATCAATGTAATTGAACCAATAAGTGAAGCAATTAACATTCCAATCCACCCTGACTGCTGACCAATTAACTTTGATATTGTCTCAGGACTTAATAACGCAAGTAAAATACCAATAATAACAAGAATAGATAAGAACTGTGGCAATATATTTTCAAAGGACTTCCATGCTTTTTTAAGTGCCATCTTTGTCTTCTTTTTATCTCTTAAAAACGAAATAGTAAGCAGTACAATTGCAAGAACATAAAGTACAATTGTAAACACTTTAAAACACCTTCTTTATAAACCAAATTAGTAAATTCGATCAGCTAAAGCTGAACTTCAAGACTTCGGTGACGTAAGCCTCCAGTGCAGGGTTTCACCCATACTATCCTTCCTCCTTAAGCCTCATCCTGGATAAATTTCTCAATTTCTTCCTTACCTGGAATTTATCCAAAAGCTTTTACCTTTTCATTGATAACAATTGCGGGTGTTCTCATAACGCCATACTCCATGATCTTTTTGATGTCCTCAACTTTTTCAATTGTGGCATCTATACCCCTTTCCTTCACTACTTTCTCAGTTACTGCCTGAAGCTTCTTGCAATTTGCACAACCTGAACCTAAGATTTTGATATTCACTTTCAGATCATTCCTTTCTTAATATGCTTGCTAGACTAACCAGAACAAGACCGATAACCCCAATTTACAGACAGGATAACTTCTTTTTACAGTTAGCTTTCCATCATCTCCATTTTTTTCTCTACTTCCAGACAAATAAGTCTAAATATATTAAGCCTGAAGCTTATATATTATGGAATTACAATATTAAACAAATACCCAATGAATATAATAGACACAGCCATAATTCCAACAAAAACAGCAAGTAATTTTGGCTTTAAGACTTTTCTTAAAATAATTATCTCCGGTAAACTCAATGCCGTTACAGCCATCATAAAGGATAACGCTGTTCCCATAGGCATACCAAGTCGTGTCAATTCTTTGACGATCGGTATTGTTCCAGCGGCATTCGAATAGAGAGGTACTCCGATTAGAACAGCGATAAATACCGCAAAGGGATTGTCCTTCCCTGCATATTTTGCAAGCCAGCCTTCGGGTGCCCAGCCATGCATAACCGCACCAATTCCAATACCTATAAGGACGTAAGGCCATATCTTCTTTATTATTTCCAGGACATAATCTCGCCCGTCAATAAACCGTTGTTTCCAAGTAGGAATATCAATTTCCACGTCGCCCATTTTTATTGTATAGACGTAGTCCTCCACGTATTTTTCCATTTTCAGTTTACCTATGATCATTCCAGCAATAATTGCTATAGATACACCCGTACAGATATAAAGCAAAGCAATTTTCCAACCAAACAATCCCCAAAGCATGATAAGGGCGACTTCGTTGACCATAGGAGATGAAATTAGAAATGAGAAGGTAACGCCTAAAGGCACTCCAGCTTCGATGAAACCGATAAATACAGGCACGGCAGAACAGGAACAAAATGGGGTTACAATACCCAAAAGAGCAGCGAATATATTTCCTAAAAATCCTCTAGCCTTACCTTTACCTAATAATTTTTTTGTTCGTTCAGGAGGAAAGAAGCTTCTAATAATAGACACAATGAAAATGATGACCGACAACATTAAAAAGATCTTCATCGAATCATAAAAGAAAAAGTCAACCGCTCCTTTGTAATGTTCTGACTCCAGTACCGAAGTATTAAGACCCAGAATGGATAATATCCAGCGTATCATAGACGTAAGCCCATAGCTAAGATAGTAGGTTATCTGTTTTAAAACCCAATCAATTGCTGAAAACACTTGTTATCACTTCTTTCTCGAAAATATAATATGGGACTTTTAGACGGCGGCCTTTTGTTCAGAGGGCGAGGCAATTATTAGTGCCTTACCACGACTTTCTATCCCTTGCTATAATTTGACCTTTGCCAGTGACGATTTCGTTTCCTCGATTTGCTTTAATATAATATTTTCTGCAATATCAATCATTTGATAAACATCAGGATTAATAATCCTGTAAATCACCATTAGACCATCTCTGGTGCTGTCTACAATACCTTGATTTTTTAAAACTGAAAGGTGCTGGGAAGTATTTGACTGTTCGGATTCGATTTGAGGAAGTATTTCGCATACACATAATGGCTTCTCTTTTAACAGCCTTACAATTTGGAGCCTTGTGGGATGAGATAGAGCTTTAAATACATTTGATACTAACTGATTTCCTAAGTTAGACATTTCTACACTCCTTTCAACTTAGCATATAAGAATTTCCTAATATACTTAAACCTATTATATTTGACTATTGGGCATATGTACAGTAGGGTATGGAAATTTTCAGAGGGTCCGATTAATAACTCATTTTCTCTTCTTTTCCCCCCACGCACTGCGTAACTCAATTGTGAGCATCAAAAAAGAACCCCTTTAGGAGTCCCTATTTTTGAACGTGCTTTTCCTACAATTCATCTGGCCGGTTAGTAGTGTGAGCAGTAGCTTATTTTCTGATAATTCGGCCCACCTCCCGACAGGTAACTTCTACGGAAGATCCCTTTTTCACAAGCTGACCAATACCTCCAAGAGCATTCAAACCCTTTTCTATGAGGGAATTCGAGTCGGTTCCTTGAGCTATCCTACCATATTTTATTTTTCCATCTCCTCAGCAATAGTTTTCAAGTTTTCAATAATATTAATATGCTGAGGACAGACTCTTTCACATTCGCCGCAAGCGATGCAGTCTGAAGCCTTACCACCCCCCATAACCGCAAACTGATATGAGCCCTTTGCGTTGGAAAAATCGTCGTAGATCATTTTACGGTTATACGCTACAAAAACATGAGGGATGTGTATTTTCTGCGGACAGCCATCTACACAATATTCGCAAGAAGTGCAGGGAATGCACGGTATTTCACTGAATGCCTTCCGCGCCTTCTCAACAACAACTCTCTCAGCTTCACTAAGTGGTTTAAAATTTTCCATATATGAAACATTGTCTCTGCCCTGCTCGATTGAGGACATTCCGCTCAGTACAGTGACAATATTGTCCAGAGATGCGGCATACCTGATTGCCCAAGAGGCAACAGATGCTTTTGGATTCGCTTCTTCGAATATTTTTTTAACGCTGTCAACCGGGTTTGCCAGAGCGCCTCCTTTGACCGGCTCCATAACGACGATGGGCTTGTTGTATTTCAGAGCCACCTCATAGCATTTGCGCGCCTCGATTGAGTCGCTCTCCCAATCGGCATAGTTCAGCTGGAACTGTACGAATTCCATCTCAGGGTGCTCTGTCAAGATTTTGTCTATCGCATCCGCCTTGTCATGAATTGAAAAACCAATATGGCGTACGAGCCCTTTTTCCTTCAGCTCTCGGACATAATCCCACATGCCGAAGTCATCAAAACTTTTCGTACGGCTTTCACCCAAGTTATGATGCAAGTAATAATCTATATAGCCCGCTCCAGTGCGCTTAAGTGAAGTCCAGAACATGTTTTTAGCTTCTTCCTCTGTTTTCACAAACCATACAGGGCACTTTGTCGCGATTTGAAAGCTCTCGCGCGGATAGCGGTCAACGATTGCGGTTTTCATCGCCTCTTCGGATTTGCCGCCAATATAGGCCCAAGAGGAATCAAAATAACTGAATCCTTTAGACATAAACAGATCGACCATATCCTTTGTCTGCTCAATATCAATTTCTTCACCAATCATCGGAAGTCGCATAAACCCGAAACCTAGTTTCGGAATATTTTCACCTAAATATAACATACCATATCTACTTCCATATTTTTTTAGTGTCTAAGGTTAAGATAATCTCATTTTTGTTAATCTGTGAGCCGGGTTGCCGTCGTATTCCGGCATGAGATTTGCTTCCTTTGCGCTGTCGTAACGGAATTCATTACGAGCTCCGCCTGGCTCCACCAGTGTTACCACTTGTTGCCGTAAAGCCCCTAGCTTCAGCTATGGGAATATAAGGCAAATCTAAAGATCTCATTGTATTATATACGCTAGTGTGGGATAATATTTGTATGGATATAAAATACAAATCAAACAACAACATTGTCTACTCATGCAAGTATCATGTGGTCTGGTGTC
>Ga0209347_1003075_pt1 | contig 20352 bp, 17 predicted proteins | sample AutmiccommuBRH23_FD_187382 | JGI IMG/M metagenome (GOLD analysis project Ga0209347, IMG submission 187382) | Deep subsurface microbial communities from Mt. Terri, Switzerland - Autotrophic microbial communities BRH/23 (SPAdes) (version 2) | ecosystem: Environmental > Aquatic > Deep subsurface >...
ACCTGAGTGACGAGTATGTCATGAGGGACCTCAGGGAAGAGCTGGGCATCGGTGTCATAACCTCTGTTGCAGGAGCCCCCAAGGGCATTGCAGCCAAGATGAACATCGAAAAGCTGCTCGACCTTAAAATAAACTGCTGTGAAAAGTTCAGACAGAAGATCAGGTGATATGACCAGGTATCTGTTACTCTAAACTGCGATATCAAAGCAAATTTCCTGCAAATACTGCGAAACGCGAAACAATACAGAATAACCTCCAATTATCAGTATTTGCAACAGCCATCAGTATTTGCAGGAATCCTTCTTAAAGATCTTAATCAACACAGGAGCTGATAACAAATGGATTCTAAAGAATCAGGAGTAGACTGGGGAGGCGCACCGCAATGTGCTAAAGTGGTATGTGAACCCAGTAAACTGGAAAGGACAATAGACTGGAAACAGGGCCTGGCAATCGCAATAGGTGTACCCCTGCTTATATTACCATCTATAGGTTATTTTGCAAGTTATTTGTGGTCTTTTGCTATTATAGTATGGGGTCTCTCTGTATTCCAGGGCTTTATGCAGAACCTTGCTTATGGTGAATTAGCTACAACCTTCCCTAACGCTTCGGGACTTCCCGGATTTGCTCAGAACGTCTTTAAAGGCAAAGGTAAAGAGAAGTACGACAAGGGAAAGCTCATCGGAGGTTTCAGTGCATGGAGCTACTGGTTTGCATGGAATCCCGTACTGGCGATCTTTGCAATACTTGTGGGCAGTTATCTTCATGGCCTTATTCCTGCGCTGGCAGGCTATTCTGAATACAGTCTTTCACTTATTGCAGGTATCATCATATTCGGAGCACTTATTATAATCAATTCCAGAGGGCTTTCAAGCGGAGCCACCATGGGTTATGTATTGGCCTTCCTGTCACTTGCACCCCTGGCTCTGATCACATTCTCACCGTTTATAAGTGGTGACTTTGTGCTCTCAAATATAACAGGTTCCTGGCTTCCCACGGACTGGGCATGGGATCTGCATCATATACTGATACTTCTAGGTATCTTTGCGATGGCACAATGGAGCGCATGTGCATGGGAAACAGCCGCCATTTACGGTCCTGAGTACAAGAAACCCAGTTCCGATGTCCCAAAGGCATTGTTCAGCTGTGGCATAGTATGTTTCTTCACATACGTCCTTGTTCAGACAGCAGTGACCGGAACATTGGGAATCAGCGGTATACTTGATCAGCCTATCTCACCGATGCTGCCCCTTGCTCAGGCTGCCATGGGACCGATAGGAGCATACATCTCGATCATCATGCTGGTGGCAGCTATGATATTGATCATTCAGACAGCCTATCTTGGTTCTGCAAGAGCGATGCACTCTCTGGCAACAGAAGGAAATCTTCCGAAGGTCTTTGGCAAGATCAACAAGAATGGAACACCTGTCTTTTCCATGATCGTAATAGGGATCTTTAACCTGGCTCTTATTTCCCTTGGCACCCCCACAGCAATCCTTGCAGCATCTGCAATAGGATATGTTTGTGCTAACGGCATAAGCCTTTTCGCATATGTTAAGGCAAAGAACGATCCAGGACTGGCCGCTCTGGACAGGCCCTTCAAGGCACCTTCAGGATGGAAGAACGTAGCCCTTATGTTCGGTCTTTTCAACCTGCCTCTCTGTCTTATAGGCATTGTTTATCTGAACAGTCTTGAAATAGGATGGACATCAACCCTGGTTGGTTTCATCGTGCTGGGCCTGTATGTACCTTTGTGGTATTATTCCCAGCATGAGAATGATGTCCGCAAAGAGTCGCAGCCGCAGATGACCTGAAGCAGGGCTTCGGTCAGTGAGCATGAATACAGGAAATGCTCACTTTATTTTTTTTAACATTGATAAAGCAACTTCATTCATTCTTTATTGCAGGAAGCGCCACACTTCTGGATATGCTTCTAAAATGCTCGAACAGTTCCCTGCTCCACTGCAGAGCGCTGCTGTCAAAGCTCATTATCATCCTGTGATCGTACTGTCCGTGATTATCAAAAAAGCAGAGGAACAGGAAACGGTCCGTGGTCACGAGTGTAGCCAGTCCGGAAGCTTCATTTAAGACGGACAGAGCAGTATCAGGAAAATCTCTGAACTCTTGTATGTCCTCCATATAATCCTTTCTCATTCTCTCATACACAGCATCTGTCAGGACAAGGGATACTTTAATGCCTTCGCTGGCAAGCTTGGAGTAAAGTTTGGGATATTCCGGATGAAAGTATGCATTGAAAGCCATAATATATCTGGACTTGCCAATGTTTTCCATGAACTCTTTAGGGAATTCGAAAAGATAGTTACGGTCAGATTCGATCATAAGGTAGTTTCCAAGTTCTCCAAACCTCTTCAGGAGCGGTCCGGGTATACCGCTCAGGTCCCGGTTGAGCCAGTAAGCGTCATTCTCTTCAAAGACATCTACGGCTCTCAGGAAGGGCAGCATATTCTCCACAAGCACTTTTCCCATGTCTGTCAGCACATAATGATTGTTCTTCTGGATGACAAGCCCATGTTCCTTGAGCTTCTTTATCTGGGGAATGAGCGCCGTGGAAGTTACATTCAGGCTTCTTTTGATCTCATCACGGCTCTTTTCACCTTCTATCAGAAGCAGAAGGACGTTCTTCCTTTTTTCGGAGTTGAGGATAATATCTATCAGACTATTCTTCATATTCACCACCTATCAGCTACTTTTTCCATTTTCTTTTGATACGGGCCCAAAAAGGAAGCCCGGGAATCATATATTGTCAGCACAGTCATCTTTTTTGCCTGCACTTTTTTCCATTTTGTGCTTGTAGAGCGCTATTTCGATGTTTGTGCGCAGATCGTTGGCTTTGAATGGTTTTACTATATATCCGTAGGGCTGGGTGAGTTTTGCTCTCTCGAGTACCTCATCGTCTGAATATGCTGTAAGATAGATTACCGGAATATCGAATCTCTTGCGGATCTCTTCAATAGCCTGCACCCCGTCCATATCCCCCTTCAGCATCACATCCATCAGGATGAGATCCGGGAAAGTTATCTCGGTCATCTTGATAGCCTCCTCGCCTGTCGAAACTATAGCCGGCACAGTATAACCAAAACTCTTTAGCTTCTTCTTAATGTTGAGTGCAATGATGCTCTCATCTTCTACAACCAGTATTTTTACATCTTCCACGATCTCACCTTTAATATTTATCAGTTTGTCCTATCAGTTCAGCGTTATCCTGAAGCGTGTGCCGCCATCCCTTTCAAGAGCGATGGTGCCTCCTAGCTGTGCTATCAGGGTTGTGACCAGTTGCAATCCAAGTGAATCGGTCTCCTTGAAATTAATATGTTCAGGGAACCCGGAACCGTTGTCCCTGACTATTAATGTCAGTTTCTCATTTTCAAGACTGAGCTTAACACATATCTCACCCTTTTCTCCGGGTGAGAATGCATGCTTGAATGAATTGGAGATAAGTTCATTCACGATCATCCCCAGCGGAATTGCAGTATCCATATCCAGGAACACGGTCTCAACATCAGTTTTGATCTGTATGCTATCCTTTTCTATTACATACGAATATGACAGCTCCTTTACAAGTTTCATCAGGTAGTCGGAAAAGTCTATACTTTCCATATCCTGCGACCTGTAAAGCTCTTCATGGACCAGGGCCATGGAAATGACACGGTTCTGACTTTCTTTAAAGGCTTCAATGACATTTCCATCGGCAAACTTATCAGCTTCAAGATCAAGCAGACTTGAAATGACCTGGAGATTGTTCTTTATCCGGTGATGTATCTCCTTCTTGCGTATCTCTTCAAGTTTTTCGCGTTCCTGGATCATCTCTGAGAGAGTCTCCCTTGTCTTCTCGATACCCTCTGTGAGGATCCTGAAATCACCTTCCCCGTATATTCTTACCTGGCGGGAGAAATCGTTATTCTGGACCGCTGAGAGCACTTCGCTTGAATCCTTGATGATAGTGTCCAGTGATTCAGCAAACTCGTCAAGGGTATTTGCAAGTTGCTTGAACTCTCCTTTTACATTGAGATGAGAGCGTTCACTTAGTTTCCCCTCAGACAGAGCTTTGGTCAGCCGGATGGTATCGCGCACAGGTGCTATTACGGAATCCAGGATCTCATTCAGGCCCATGGGTATCTCCCTGAAATCTTTCTGGACATCTGTTCTGGCCCTTGAGTCCAGTTTACCTCTTACCGCATCATTTGATATATCCTTAAAATCACGGACAATGTTATTTATTGGCCTGGTAAAGGAAAATGCTATCAGGTACGCGCCTCCTGCCATGAAGACTATTGATAGCAGGGATATTTCCATCAGCTTGTTACTGAGGGTTGTCACACCTGCAAACATCTCATCTTCGGGAACGACAAGTATGAAGGAGAAGTTGCCTGTCCTGACAGGTTCATAGAACATGATTATGTCTTTGCCTGTGGTAGGGTCAGTAGTTTTCACATGACCGCCTTTTCCCTTCCTGATTTCATCTGCTGCTCTTGATATCTCAGGTATGTTGAAATCATACAGCGTTTTTTTTCCTATCCACTCCTTATTGAACGGATGTGAGACCAGTATGCCTGTATTGCCGGTCATGAAGGCATAACCGCTGTCAAAAGCTTTCACCTCACTGACCGTTTCGTCCAAGTAGTTGAGAGAAACATCCACCCCTCCGATACCTACGAACTCACCATCTTTCATGATAGGAGACACGTAACTCACAATGAAGACCCCCTCATAATAGTAAGGTTCAGTCAATACGTCGCTTTCAGTTTTCTTTGGAATCTGGTAGTAATCGAGGGAATCGTAGTTCAGGAGGGGGTCAAGGCTGATAGTTCCGTTGATCTTATTCCAGTAGGGAATGAACCTGCCTGTAGCGTCATGTCCGGAAGAGTTCACAAATAAATGGTCCTGTCCGTCAAATGCATCCGGTTCGTAAGCTATATAAGTGCCAAGCAGGTGAGGCTGGTGCACCAGCAGGCTGTATAGCATATCATTGGTTTCCTCACGGCTGATAGAATCATAGCTGCTCATGCTGACAGCTATTGTTTCTGCAATGGCTTTGTTCTTCTCCATATCTCCGTTGAAATCATTGGCATAGTTCCTGGCCATTTCTATCGCCTGCCTGTATGCAAGCTCTTCTTCCTGGGAGGTGACAGTGGATATGGTCATTGCGGTGCTGGCTACAAGCACAAGAAGGGTGCCTACGACTATGTACAGGATCAGCTTAAACTTTAAAGACAGATTCTTCCATTCCATTCTAGTGGCTCGTATGATAATTAAGACACGTATTTGCTCAACAAGATGAAGCTATACTCTCTAATGGATTATTGTCTTTAAAATACACGTATGGTAAGATTATAACCGCCTTGCAATGTTACAACGCTGTTATAACGATCCGTTCCTGGTCTCAGCCCGGATAACATGCTGTCTTTAGAAGTGCAATTGATCGGTATTCCTGTAATATCTCTTGTATGTTATCATTTATTCTTTTTTAAAAGGAAATTTTTCGTCTATATTAAGTTAACTCCTGAGAAATAAAAATAAATTATATTTATACTTTTTGGTACATCTCTATTGTAAACTTTGATATAAGTTGGAAAGATAAACGCTATCTGTAATGCTGATAAATTCTCCGGTTCACCTAAATTATATGACAATGTATGAGTTAGTATGAGAAAAATATATATAGATGTCATGCATCATTTAAATTGAGGTACAAGTAGCGTTACAATGGTTCGGTCTATATCCATCTATGCTACACAGATCTCTGCAGGGATCCGCTCCACACTCCTTTGTAAACCACAAAGGAGCTGGATTTCTGCAAAATACCATTTATTAATAACTGTCTTGTGATCTTTCGTGAAGTGTGTAACCCTTCTATACACAAGCGTGTTTGGATCTTTGAACATTAAGGAGTGACATAGGATGCACTATAGTCTTGGGATCGATGCCGGTGGAACTTATACAGATGCAGTGATCATTAGAAATTCTGACAGGGAAGTTATTGATACACATAAGGCCCTGACAACTTATCCTGACCTTCTGAAAGGGATCGAGAATGCTATTGACGGACTTAACGGGCAATATCTTCCGGATGTAAAGCTCGTTTCGGTTTCCACCACGCTTGCTACCAACACCATACTTGAGAAGACGGGTTATCCTGTGGCGCTTATCCTTATCGGGAAGCACACCCTCGCAGGCAGCACGCCCATCGAGAAATTTACAGTCGTAACCGGGGGCCATAATCTCAATGGCACAGAGGATGAGCGGCTTGATACCGAGGCTATAAAGGAATACGTATCAAGGGTCAAGGACAGGGTATCGGCATTTGCAGTATCGTCTTATTTCAGCATAAGGAATCCTGATCATGAACTGAGGGCCAAGGAACTGATCACTTCAATGGCAGGTCTGCCTGTGGTATGCGGGCATGAGCTTTCCCAGGACCTGGGAGCTTATGAAAGAGGGGTCACTGCATACCTCAATGCACAGTTGCTGCCTATTGCACACCATTTTATTGATTCCATTATCTCTGATATCCGTAAAAGAGGGATCGATGCCAAGCTGATGATGCTCAAATGTGATGGTTCTGTCATCAGTATAGAGGAAGCTCTGGAGAAGCCCATAGAATCTGTATTTTCGGGCCCTGCTGCAAGTCTTATGGGTGCATCTTTCCTTTCCCGGAGTGATACCTGTGCTGTGATCGATGTTGGCGGGACCAGCACTGACGTATCATTGACACACAGCGGTTTCCCGGAGCTTGTTGACACCGGTGCAGTGGTCGGCGGCTGGCACACGAAGGTCAAGGCCATACGTATGGAAACCTCTGCAATGGGGGGTGACAGTCATGTGTGGATCAGGAACAGGGCTGTCAATATTGGTCCCCGCCGGGTGGTGCCTTTATGCCTTGCTGCAGTGAAATACCCTGGTTTTAAGGAGCTCCTTAAGTCGGGGCGTACCCCGTCCAGGGTACAGCTGGCAGAAAGCATCCAGCCTACGAAGTTCTTTGTCAGTACCGGGAAAGAGTGTTCTGGCCTGGGCGAGTATGAAAAGGAGATACTTACAATAATAGGTGAAGAACCTGTTTCCATCAATGATATTTTCTGGAAGCTGGGAAAGCCTATATCTCCTGATCATATTGATTCCCTTATTCAGAAGAGACTGGTTCAGGCTATTGGTTTCACTCCTACCGATGCGCTCCATGTGCTGGGCGAGTATACTGAGTGGGACAGTGAGGCTTCACTGATCGGAGCAAATCTTCTTGCCAGGCTGACACCCATGGATGAGCATGAGCTTTGCCGGACGGTCAAGAAAGAAGTGGCGTTAAATATGGCTTTAAGCCTGATGGGTTATCTGCTGGAAGGTGTCGAAAGGCAGGCTATCGAGAAGATCCTCAGGGGTGATTATTTCTCCCAGTTCAAAGTAAATGTACCGGTGGTCCTGCTCGGAGGGCCTGTGCGGGCTTATGTAGATGAGCTTGGCCAGCTCATCGATGCACAGATCATAGTTCCTGACCATGCCGAGGTAGGCAATGCAGTTGGAGCGCTGGTGGGCAAGGGGATAAAAAGGATCGAGATACTGATCAAATCCTTCTATGAAAGATCCCAGAGGTCTATCCTAGTCTTCTCCCCGGAAGGAAGAATGCAGTTTGCAACCCATCAGGAAGCTCTTGAATATGCCAAAAAGCTCGGGAATCGGCTTATACTTGATTATATGGTGGATTCAGGAATAGAGTATGATGATATCGATATAACTGTTAAGAGCGAAGATATCGCAATGGACGATAACGGAGGAACACCTATTGAGACCAGAATGGTCTTCATGGGAGTCGGGATCCCTAAAGCCTGAAAGGGATCTCTCCTAATTTTTACTGCCTTCAGAGGAATGCCGAAAAATATAAATAATAGGGATTCCTCTTTTTATTTAGATCGCATCAGCAGGGAAATCAGATCATGTTGATCGAATGGACTCTAAATCCGTTTAGCCGGGTTAAATTCCCGGGGTTTCCGCCATTGCAGACAAGCACATCATTATGTGGCATCACATAATGATAATATTCTCTTTTTGCATTCACTCGGTATCAATGCGATTTCGGAGAAATCCTTCTGTATTAATGGTTCTTGCGTAAAATATATCTATTACCTGTTTATTGCGTCAATAGCAATAATCTTAAAGTCTATAAAGGTTTAACCTCAGGATTACTAACGGCCTCTGTGCTGTCAAGAGAGAACAGGTTTACGTGAATATGATGTCTAATACCTCCGATGTTGAAAAGAAACTGGAAGCAGTCCATAACAGTAGCCCTGTTATTTCTTTTTTGTGGAAAGCAGAGGGTGAATGGCCTGTGGAATCCGTTTCAGGGAATGTTTCACAGTTAGGATATAATTCTGAAGATTTCCTTTCAGGCAGAGTGCTCTACGGGAACATTGTGCATCCGGATGATCTTGACAGGGTGCATCTGGAAGTCGATAAGCATTCTAAAAAGAAGAATACCTCGTTCTTTGCTCTTAATTATCGGATACTCGCCAGGAACGGCGATATTCGATGGGTGACAGAGAGGTCTTTTATAAAACGCGACAATGAAGGGAACATCACTCATTTCCAGGGTATAATTATCGATAATACTGAACTTGAAAAAACAGAGAAGGCCCTGGTCGAGACCGGTAAAAAATATCAGACCATATTTGAGAAGTCTCCGGTAGGAGTACTTTATTTTGATGAGAACGGTGTCATAACCCACTGCAATGAAAGTTGTGCTAGGGTCCTGAAAGCACCTGTGAGCAAGATAATAGGTTTCAATGTCCTTTCAAAGTTGTCAGATGAGCGTCTAAAAGAGGCGGTTGAAATGGTCTTTCTGGGGAACCAGGGTCATTATGAGGGCGATCACCTTTCTGTGATAAGCGGGAAGCAGGTGTTCGCAAATGCCAGCTTCACGCCTATAATGTCAGATGACGGATCACTTCTCGGAGGCATCGGGATAATCGAGGACATCGAGGAGCGCAGGCATGCACAGGAGCTTATACGCCTTAATGAGATGCGTCTTGAAGCCCTGCTCGAGCTCTATCAGATGCAGGATGCTCCCATGCCGGATATTGCGGAATTCACAATACAGAAAGCAGTCGAGCTTACAGGTAGCAAGGTCGGTTATCTGGAATTCCTTAACGAGGACGAGAACGTCCTGGAGATGTATCGCTGGCCGTATGACGACAGAGAGATATCTTCAATTAATGAGGAGCCTTTTATCCATCCTATACGCTCGAACGGCTTCTGGGGTGAAGCGATACGTGCGCGCAAACCTGTGATTGTGAATATGAACTATGCATCCGATATTGACAATGAGGTCTACCTCAGCTCCAGTGATGTTCTTTTCCGCCATGTTACTATACCGATATTTGAAAGTGAGCAGATAGTGGCTCTGGTGAGCGTTGCCAACAAGGATTCGGATTACAATGAGTCGGATACCCGTCAGCTCACTCTGCTTATGGAAGGCATGTGGAAACTGATACAGTACAGGCACACCAACGATATACTGATAGAAGCATTGAGGATGCGCAGAGTGCTTGAATCGGTCATGAGCTCAAGTCCTGCTGTTGTCTTCCTCTGGCGGCCTGAAAAGGACTGGCCAGTTGAGTTCGTATCGGACAACATTTCTCAGTTCGGTTACAAGGTAGAGGATTTCACCTCAGGGAAGATCCTCTATGGTGATATTATCCATCCTTCTGATCTTGAAAGGGTCCGGCAGGAAGTGGACAGGGCTTTCAAGTCCGGCTTTTCGGATTTCAGCCAGGAGTACCGGGTACTTACAAAGTCAAGCCAGGTAAGATGGGTGGATGAGAGGACGCTGATACATCACAATAAAAATGGGATAGTGGATTATTTGCAGGGCATCGTCGTGGATGTTACCGAACGCAAGCAGGCAAATAACTTCATGCGCCTTGAGTGTGACCTTGATAATGTCCTTGGTGCCAGCGACAATCTGCAGGAAACCTTTGAAAGAGTGCTGGAATTTACTCTGGAAACAAAGGCAATAGACAGCGGTATCATATATCTGGTAGATGAAAATACGGGTGAATTCAACCTTGCTGCTGCCAGAGGTCTTTCCGAACGCTTTGTAAAAAGCCTCTCCTGCTTTTCCTCAAATACTATACTTGCTCGCCTTTTCATGACCGGTTATCCTGTCTACAAGTATTTCTCGGAGATCAACGCGATGATACCCGGGGAGGATCTTGGATATGAAGGCCTGCAAGCGATGGGTTTCATACCTGTGAAGTTCAATGATAAACTGGTTGCTTCCATGGCGCTGGGGTCCCATAAGAACCTGGAGATCCCTGCAAATTCCAGGAACCTTATAGAAACGATATCAAACCAGGTGGGTATCATTATCTCCAGCATGAGAAAGGATTCCGGTATCCATAAAAGTAAGAACCATCTGCGTTCACTGCTGGATGCACTTGAGGAACTGGTCTTTGTAATGGATATGGAAGGCAAGATATTGCATACTAACAAGACCTTGCATAAGCATCTGAACTATGAGGACGGGTATCTGTATATGAAAGATTTCCTGATGCTGTATCCGGAGGGGTGGGAAGACGATGTGCTCTCCAACCTCGATGAGATCATGGAGGATAAGTCCTCCTTCTGTGCAATTCCACTTGTGAGCAAGGAGGGGACACTTGTTCCTGTTAAGACCAGGTTCATCATAGGTGACTGGGGTGGGCAGGATGTCCTGATAGCCACGGCTTCCATAGTAAAGGATCCGGGTATGGAGAATCATGATGTTGGGATGGAGAAAGAGAACAATGGGCATCAGGTAACCTGATACCCTTATCAATGCTGTTAATTGGCGTTCAGGGTACCGATTCCCCTGACCACGAGCTTTGTCTCAAGAGGTGTTTTCCATCCGTTCGGGATGATCTCATCTTTTTTAACATCGATCTGGATATGGCTTGAGTCCAGTCCGGCATCTTTCATATATTCAATTATCATCGTTTCTCCAAGATTGACGGCATAATCAAGCGCTTCCTGATAATCGTAGAAACTATCCCTCCCTTTTTCCGAGAATACCAGGAACTCCCACTCAGGAGCAGCCATTGAAGCTGGCCTGATGAGTATCTCGGCTCTTCGTATCCCCTTTGCTGCCAATGCACCTATGGCATTACCAACATGGTAATTGACAGGCAGTATTATCTCAGCATCAAGTATGTCCCTCAGATCCTCAGCAAAAGCTGCCACCGGCCCGCCTATAAGTACTATAGGGACCTCAACCTTGAACTTTGCCGGGGACTGTATGTCAAATATTTTCCTTATCTCCTGTTTTGGCACTCCTTCCAGGAAAAAAGACATAATATTTGCCGCCATGTTCTTTGTGAACTCTTTTTTTATCCGGCCTGCAAACTCGGTATACTCCATGCCTGCCAATGATCCAAGAAGTTCTGCCCCTATCATTGAAGCCTCGCTGTCCCACTCAGTATACTCGCCCAGCACATGGAGCGCATCGGTAGGAGTGAAACCGATAGCCTGTATAAGCCTCTTTTTCATCAGGCTGTCAAGTGATCCGCTTGAAGGGTATCTTTTGATCCTGTCGAATATCTCTGCTGTGGATGTGGGATACTTTTTGATAGCGTCAAGAGTTTCTTTCTCTTCCGTGCTTATCTCAATGGCTTCATATCCTGTACGCACATAGAATTTAGTCGGCTGGTAGTTTATGCCCAGGCGGATCTTTGAAGGCATTGGATTTGTCTTGAGGTGTTCCAGAAAGCCGGGGTATAATCTTGCAGCGCGGCACAGAGGTATAACTCTTCTTGGCTCAAAATGTATATTCTCTCCTTTAACCCATATATGGCTGTCACCTCCCATGGCGGATGTTTCCATTTTGATCGCTTTTACCCTGGTCTTCCATCCGCCTACAACTGCGCCGCAATCGCTCATTTCCGGGACATTGTTATAGATCACCGAAATATCCGTGCTGGTTCCTCCTACATCGATCACAGCGCAGGTATCCTTCTGTGCCAGGAAAGAAGCTCCGACAAGACTTCCTGCAGGGCCCGAAAATACTGATTCTATGGGCTTTTGCAGGGCGCTCTGGATCCCGATAACAGAACCGTCGCATTTGAGCATGAATATCTTTGCATCCATTCCTCTGGACCTTATTTCCTCTTCCACATTATGCATGAATCTCTCTGTGATCGGTATCAACTGGGCATTCAGGAAGGCTGTTACAGCCCTTTCAAAAGCGCCAAGATCCTGGGAAAGCTCATACCCGCATATCACCGGAAGGCCTGTAAGCTGCCTGATAATCTCTTTGGCCGCAAGTTCATGTTCGTGGTTTCTCACACTGAAAAAAGATGACACTGCAACTGCTGAAACCTTTTCCTTAACAGCCAGTGCAAAATCTCTGATCGAGCCGATGTCCACAGGTACTGTTTCCACTCCATTGAAATCATGTCCTCCGGCTGCCTGTATATAGTACTTGGTAGGGAGCTCTTTCATGATGTCATAATTACCTATGAGCACCAAGGCTACAGGGAAGCCTGTTCCTTCAAGTATGCTGTTTGTGGAAAGTGTGGTGGAAACAGATACTGTCCTGACATTCTTAAGATGTGCTTCTTCAAGGCCATCGATTGCTTTTTTGATGCCTTCGAGCGGATCTGGATAAGTTGTAAGGGCTTTGCTTGTGCCAACGATGACTTCATCAACATCTCTTAGCAGGACTGCATCTGTATATGTTCCGCCTGCGTCGATACCAAGGCTGTATTTCATATTCATGATTCCTCTTGATCTATCTATTTCTTCCTTTTTTAAACAAAATGTCACATGCATGAAATGGTATATCAAGATTTCGCAATCCTTTTAACGCCGTGAACGATAATTTATTATATCTTATATATGATGCAAGAAAATGTCAATTGTAGTACATCCAGCCGGATCCCTGAAGTTATAGGAATACAGCTGTCCTTCTGAAATGCCCGGGAAATCAGTATCAGCTCCAGGCACAGGCTTGCAAGTGAATTCACTGGATTGGGGCAAAATCTTATTATTCTTTCACTATAGTACCAACAGAAAAATATTTATATGCATTAACTGCATTAATATCATTAAATCTCATGTAAGTTTAGTTCTCTATGGATTTAGTGTACTATTATGCATTAAAAAGATTCTCATTCTCAGGACCGTTTCTTTTAAATACAACCTCTTAAAACCCGGATACAGAAAAATATAAATACTATCTGATGTCACAAACATTAAATACTAAAAACTAATACTTCATTTTCAGGAGAACAATGCTGTAAAGCATGATGAATCCCAACCCAGACATTGGCTAAATGTTCTGGAAGATTAATACTTGCATAAATTGGAGGTTAAGAAATGGTAAGACAACTTTTCCCAGGTAGAATGCCATTGGAAGGCGTAAGTCTGGAGCTTTTCTCTGAGGATGATCTCAGGGCTCTTCATTACGCGACAATGGACGTTTTCATAAATACCGGTATTCAGGTATCAGACCCCGAAGCCAGGGCTATCTTTAAAGAAGGTGGCTGTCTGGTCGATGAAAAGACAATGGTCGTAAAGATCCCCGAATTTGTAGTTAACAGGGCTTTACTCGACTGTCCTTCAAAGTTCGTCCTCTGGGGACGCGACAAGAAGAACAACGTCAAACAGGAACACAAAGGAAAGGTACACTGGACCTGCTTCGGTACCGGTGTCAAGATGTGTAACTTTGAGGCTCCTGGTAAGTTCACTACAGTGGACTCAACTGAGAAAGATGTTGCAGCCACAGCAAAGATATGTGACTGGGCAGAGAACATCAATTATTACTCACTCGCCGTTTCCGCAAGGGACTGGGCAGGTAAGGGTGCACAGGATGTCCACGAGACACTGACACCTCTGATGAACACTACAAAGCACTTCCACCACATCGACCCCGTGGGCGGGAACGTGGATTATTACCAGCAGATAGCTGTAGCATACTATGGCGGCGATGCTGAAGAGGCACGCAAGAAACCCCTGTTCTCAACACTCGTCTGTCCTACAAGCCCCCTGGAGCTCAGTGTCAATGCCTGCCAGGTAATCATGAAGGGTGCAAGATTCGGTACTCCTGTTAACGTGCTCAGTATGGCGATGGCCGGCGGTTCATCCCCTGTACACCTTGCAGGTACCCTTGTCACTCACAATGCAGAAGTACTCTCCGGTATTGTGCTTGCCCAGCTGGTCAAGCCGGGTGCCCCAGTATGGTACGGAAGTTCCACAACAACCTTTGACCTGAAGAAGGGTACTGCACCAGTCGGTTCACCTGAACTCGGTCTGATCAGTGCGGCTGTTGCAAAGCTCGGCCAGTATTACGGCCTCCCCACTTTCGTAGCCGGCTCGTAGTCCGATGCCAAGATACCTGATGGCCAGGCTGGCCATGAGAAGACAATGACCACACTTCTCCCCGCTTTTGCAGGTGCTAACACCCTGTACGGTGCAGGTATGCTTGAACTCGGTATGACATTCTCACTCGAGCAGCTCGTCTTTGACAATGATATGATATCAATGACAAAGAAGGCAATGGAAGGAATCCCTGTAAATGAAGAGACCCTCTCGGTCGAAGCAATCACACAGGTAGGTATCGGAAAGAATTTCCTTGCACACAAGACCACAAGGAAGAACATAGACCTCCCATCCAGCCCAATGCTCATTGACAGGCTGATGTACGGAGACTGGGAAATGGCTGGCGCAAAAGACCTTGCAACTGTAGCTCATGAGAAAGTCGTTGACATCATGAAGAACCACGTAGTTCCACCAATAGATGCTGACCTGCTCAAGGACATGCAGGCAATCGTGGACAAGGCTGACAAGGCATTCAGGCAGGGCGCATAAGGAGATAACTATTATGGCAACAAAAGAACAGATTATCGCAAAAGCAAAAGCAGCAATTTTAGATTTCGATGAAGAGGCTGCTGCAGAAGCAGCTGAGGAATCCCTGGCTGCCGGAATAAGTCCTGCAGATGTTATTCAGGATGGTTACACTGCAGCAATGAACGAGATCGGTGCACAGTTCGAGGCAGGTACACTTTACCTCCCTCACGTTATTGCAGCATCAGAGGCAATGAACGCCGGAGTCGCGGTCCTTACACCTGCTCTCGAGGCACTTGGAGGAGAGACCAAGAGCAGAGGCAAGATCGTAATAGGCACCATCGAGGGTGACATCCATTCCATTGGAAAGGATATCGTTGCAACCATGCTCAAGATCGAAGGCTACCAGGTATTTGACCTTGGCAGGGACGTTCCTATAAAGTCCTATGTAGAGAAGGCAAAGCAGGTCGGAGCCCAGGTAGTTGCTTCATCTGCGCTCATGACAACAACAATGGTCAACCAGATACAGATAGAAGAGCAGCTCAAGGAAGCAGGTATTCGCACCTCCTTGAAAACAATGGTTGGCGGTGCACCTGTTACCCAGGACTGGGCAAAGAAGATCGGTGCAGATCTCTATGGAGAGAACGCAACAGACGTAGTGAACAAGCTCAACGCAATATTCTGATCACAAATGATCAGGTAGCAGGGATGTGGCGTTATTAACCACATCTTTTGCTATTATTGCTGAGTATGCTGATTCGTCTGCCTTTTTAATAAAGGTGCTTTGGGTCTTCCCTTTAATGTTTATGTGCACCTCCAAAAGATGATCCATTATATAGGTCACTATTATGCATGAGGTTGCAGAATATCCGGCTGATTTCATCATTATGGCAGTAAGGCCGCATCCGCTCAGGGATGGGTGGCATTGCAATAGCATCAGTGTTGGTCATCTTTTGTATCCATCTGGCGGGTTCTTTCCCGCATTTATGAAGTCTACTGTTAACAGTTAGAAAAACAAGAAATGTATAGTTGGAGGTAGTAGTATGGATTTGCAATCATTAAAAAAGCAAGAACACCAGCGAAGGATCAAAAAAGGCTTTATGTGGGCATTTTTCTGCGCGATCCTCTGGGGCCTTTGGTATATACCCGGAACTGTCGTCTGGGTGCTCAATCCTTTTGATGAGATGTACGGCGAAATAGCCGCAACTCACGGCGATGGCATGTCGCTTATCATAACCGCGGTGCTAATAACGGCATTCAATGCGCTGACGGTTATTCTGGCTCTTATGGTCTGGAACGGGGCTTTGGGTAAGTTCGGAGAAATGAAGAGAACCCTCAAAGAATTCCATCCCTGTTCCAAGTGGTTCTTCCTGGCTTCAATTTTCGGTGGCCCGATGGCTATATTGGGTTCTTTTATTGCCATGGGTTTTGTTGGAGGCGCTTTTGCAGCCGTTGCAGCACTTATGTACCCTGTTGTTGGTTCTATCCTTGCATCTCAATGGTATGGTGAAAAGATATCCAAGCGTGCCTTCCTCGGTATAGCGTTCATAATCATTGGAGGTATAACTATCTTCGGCGGCGGCCTGCTAACCGAGCTTGGCACTGGCAATGTTGCATGGATAGGCTATATCGGCGGTCTGATGGCAGCACTTGGCTGGGGTATTGAGGGGGCAGTTGCAGGTAAGGGACTTGATATCGCAGAACCGGACGTTGGCCTTACTCTCAGGTTCCTCGGAGAGAACATAATATGGTGGATAATCGCAGTGCCAATCCTTGCTATCCTCGGCTTCCCGATGCTGAAGTATTCTCTGATGGTATTTGAACCGCTTACTATGTTAGTGCTGGTATTTGCAGGAATAACCTTTGGTTTCTGTTATGTGACCTGGTACAAATCATTCCCGCTCATAGGTGTGGGAAGGGGTCAGGGTATCGGTAACCTCTACGGTCTTTTCGCTGTAGTGTTCATTGCCCTTTTCTTCGGGGATATTCCTTCATGGACGATCCTTGTGGGAGGAGCTCTCTGTCTTATCGGAAGTTCGGTAATGTTCTCTGAGGACACCAGTCAGATGGAATCATTGAGAGGTGAGTAAAATGGCAAACCGTCCGATAAAGTTCAGGATACTTGAGCTCTGCAATAAGAGTGGAGGAGCATGGAACTATGAAGTTGTCAGGCAGATACAGAAAGAGTATAACCTTAAGGGAGATTACCAGCGGGACTCTATAAACTTCGATCTCATAGAACTGGCTTCATGCTCACTGCTCAAGGATGTAGAGGTCAGGGTTGATGAAGAGGGAATGTACAAAAAAGGCTTCCTTTTGCACAAATATGTGATCACTGATTTCGGAAAAGCCCGGGCTGCAAATGCCTGCCTGATGTATGTATGAAGGAGGAGTTTAAATGGTACAAACAGAAGCGGCAATGGAAGCTTACAATGCTTACTGGCTGAATTCCCCTCTGCCGGCTGCAGAGGTACTATGGATGGTAGTCATCCTGATAGTCGCCATACTTGCACTATGGCAGGCACGGACCTTTGTTTCCCAGTTCTGATGGGACACAAGTAAAAAAAGTTGAGTAGATAAGATATAGTCGCATTTGCCGGGTGGCGATCAGGTGCTGCCTGGCAGATGTTCTTTAGTTTCCAATTTATTGCTCTATTCCCGATATTCAGGATTTAAGCAAACAAGGGGATAAATATTTATATTAGATATCAAGGCTCTCTATAAGAAAAGCTTATATACTATGCATGAACGGCACATATAAATATTTGCTATTGGTTAATCTTGAATGCTGATCCATTGTGCGAATGGAGTACTAATACAAAATTACAAAACACACGAGGTGTATGAGAATGAGTAAAGAAGAAACGTTCAAAATGCTTTCTGATGCTATCGTTTCCTGTAAAAAGGATGCGGTTGAGGCAGCTGTACAAAAAGCAAAGAATGAGGGTATTGCACCCGCAGAGATCATCGAGAAAGGTCTTGCAGCCGGAATGAACACTGTCGGTATCATGTTCGAGAGGGGCAAGTTATTCCTCCCCCATGTGATGATGGCAGCCGGTGCAATGGAAGCCGGTGTGAAGATCCTTGAAGCTGACATGCCAAAGGACGCAGCAAAGAAGAAGCTTGCCGTGATCGTCAACGGCACGGTCGAAGGCGATGTTCACGACATAGGCAAGTCCATCGTTTCCACAATGCTGCAGTCTTCCGGCTTCGAGGTCCACGACCTTGGACGGGATGTTCCACTGCAGGATTTCATTGACAAGGTCAAGGAAACAGGTGCAAGCATGGTAGGCATGTCCGCACTCATGACAACCACCCTTCCGGGTCAGAGAGAGGTCATTGAGATGCTCAAGGAGCAGGGCCTGCGGGACAAGGTCAAGGTCATGGTCGGGGGAGCACCCGCTACCCAGAACTGGGCTGACAAGATCGGTGCCGACTGCTATGCTGAGAACGCAAGCGAGGCCGTGGCAAGAGCCAAGGAACTTCTTCTGTAAAAGGTGAGATAATGGCAACTGAACATATGCTTAGAATGGGAGACGGTAAAAGGATCTTCCTTACAAAGGAAAAGATCCTTGCCGATCTTAAGGACGGAATGGCAGATGCTGTAGACCTGGGAGAGATCCCTGAACTTAGCGGTGATGAGCTGGACAAGCTTCTTGATATCATCATCATGCCCGCAAGGATGGTCGGTGTCGAGCCCGGCATGGAAGTTCCCGTAACTCATGATATCGGTACCATCAGGCTTGATGGCGACCAGGGTAACAGCGGTGTGGGTATCCCCTCCAGCAGGCTTGTAGGATGCATGATGCACGAGCGTGCCTTTGGTGCTGACACAATGGAGCTGGGTCACATCGACTACAGCTTCAAGCCCGTAAAGCCCGTTATCGCACAGGAGATGCAGACAATGGAGGTCTGCCAGCAGAACATGGTCATTCCTCTGCTCTACGGCGCCATGCCCAACATGGGCCTTTACTACACTCCCGACGGTCCTTTCGAGAACCCCGGAGACCTGATGAAGGCTTTCAAGATAAGAGAAGCCCAGGAATCCATGGAGCACGCAGCCAAGCACCTGACACGCGACATTGTCTGGATCATGCAGAGAATGATGGCCTCCGGTGCAGATGGTGTTAACTTTGACACGATCGGTGCTGCAGGCGACGGCGACCTGTATGCCTCCCTGCATGCTATCGAGTCACTCAGGAAGCAGTATCCTGATATGTACATCGAGGCAGGCATGGCAGGCGAGCTTGTACTCGGTCTTCACGGTGAGATGGCATACAACGGCACTGTCCTTGCAGGTCTGTGGCCGCACCAGCAGGCTCCTCTTGTCGCAAAGGCAGGTGCCAACCTGTTCGGCCCTGTGGTCAATACCAACACCAGTAGAAGCTTTGCATGGAACCTGGGACGGGCTGTTACTTTCATCAAGGCAGCGGTCAAGGCTTCACCTATCCCCTGCCATGTTAACATGGGAATGGGTGTGGGCGGTATCCCGATGCTTGAAACCCCGCCGATCGACGCCGTATCAAGGGCCAGCAAGGCGATGGTCGAGGTTGCTGGCGTCGACGGTATATAGATGGGGGTCGGCGACCCGATGGGTATGCCGATCACTCACATAATGACCTCCGGCATGAGCGGTATCAGGGCAGCAGGAGACCTTGTTGCAAGGATGGAAATGTCAAAGAGCATGCGCGTCGGTGACGCAAAGAACTATGTTGCCAAGAAACTGGGTGTTTCCACACTTGACCTGAGTGACGAGTATGTCATGAGGGACCTCAGGGAAGAGCTGGGCATCGGTGTCATAACCTCTGTTGCAGGAGCCCCCAAGGGCATTGCAGCCAAGATGAACATCGAAAAGCTGCTCGACCTTAAGATAAACTGCTGTGAAAAGTTCAGACAGAAGATCAGATAATCCAGTGGTCTGAACAAAGCCTTGCTTTTGCAAGGCTTTTTTGTTTATAATGAACACTATAAATAATGGAAACTCAGTAATAGGCTACCATTAGCCGCAAACCACCAAAAAGGAGGTACTTTATGTCAAAACAACAAATTTTAGACAATCTTAGAGACGCAATCGTCAAGCAGAACATCAACGGTACTGTAGAGGCTACAAAGGCAGCCCTGGCTGCAGGTATATCAGCAGTCGAGGCCATCGATGGCGGCCTTGCAGTAGGGATGAAGATAATAGGTGACAAGTTCGAAGCTGCAGAGATCTATCTTCCTCAGATCATGATGTCTGCAAAGGCAATGAATGGTGCAATGGAGATCCTTACTCCGGAGCTTGCAAAGGAGAAGGCCGGCGAGGGTGTCGGAACTGCCATAACTTTTGTGCAGGAGGGTGACATCCATGACATAGGACACCGCCTTGTATCAACAATGCTCGGTGCCAACGGCTTCAAGATCATCGATCTGGGAGTGGACGTATCCAATGACAGGCTTGTTGAAGAGGTCAAGAAGAGCAAGGGTGGAAAACTGCTGCTTGTAGGCTCTGCTCTCATGACAACATCCATGCTTGGACAGAAGGACACAGTGGTC
>Ga0209347_1003077_pt1 | contig 20345 bp, 17 predicted proteins | sample AutmiccommuBRH23_FD_187382 | JGI IMG/M metagenome (GOLD analysis project Ga0209347, IMG submission 187382) | Deep subsurface microbial communities from Mt. Terri, Switzerland - Autotrophic microbial communities BRH/23 (SPAdes) (version 2) | ecosystem: Environmental > Aquatic > Deep subsurface >...
GAAAAGCTGATTAGCTCTTCTTACTTTTTCAGTACGTTCTCTTCTTAACTCCGGTCTCCCGGAGCCTCGACGAGGTATCTGGCTTATTTTCCTTCTCATCAACACTGTTTAGTTTTCAAGGACCATTGCTGTCAATCGTTACCGTTAACAGCTTTTTTATATTAGCACACCGGACCTCAAGTGTCAACTTTCATTGTGCTTTTTTTGTCCGGCTGCCGCTATTTTTTTGCCGCATTTCCACCGACAGTAGTTTATGTTACCACTCACTGCCGCCCGGGTCAAGCGGTAATTTTTACCGCCGTCCCCTTCCGTAACCGGCCCGCCCTTTGCCGGGGTGTTTCCCCGTGGCGGTAAATATTATACTACCATAGCGGACACAACTTGTCACCAGGTAAATTATTCTAGCTACTTGGCCGGTTTCATCAGTGGGAACAGTATGACATCCCTGATCGAGGAAGACCCGGTAAGCAGCATGACCAGCCGGTCGATGCCGATGCCCAGCCCGCCGGCCGGCGGCATGCCGTACTCCAGGGCGTTTATGTAGTCCTCATCCATCATGTGGGCCTCATCGTCGCCGGACTTTCTTTTTTCCACCTGCTTCAAAAACCTGGACTTCTGGTCGATGGGGTCATTCAGCTCGGAAAAGGCATTGGCCAATTCCCGGCCGTAGATGAACAGCTCAAACCGGTCGGTCATTCCCGGCTGCGCCTTGCTTTGCTTGGCCAGGGGGGAAACTTCCAGCGGAAAGTCCACGATAAAGGTTGGCTGGATCAGTTTGGGCTCCACCTTTTCCTCAAAGACGGCATACATCAATGCCCCCCAGGAGTCGGTGGGCCGCACCTCCAGACCCAGCTTTTTGACCGCCAGGTAGGCCTCGCCCTCTCCCCTGAGGCCCTCAAAATCAAGGCCGGCATGCTCTTGCACAGCCTCCAGCATGGTTACCCTTTTCCAGGGAGGGGCAAAGTCAATCTCAGCCCCCTCGTATGTAATACTGGTAGCCCCCAGCACCTCCCGGGCCGCCGAGGAAATCAACTCCTCGGTCAGGTCCATCATGTCCTGGTAGTCGGCATAGGCCTGATAAAGCTCCAGCATGGTGAACTCCGGGTTGTGCTTGGTGGAGATGCCTTCGTTGCGGAAATTGCGGTTGATCTCATAAACCTTTTCAAAGCCGCCCACCAGCAATCGCTTAAGGTACAGCTCGGGGGCGATCCTGAGGTAAAGATTCATGTCCAGGGTATTGTGGTGGGTGATAAAAGGCCTTGCCGTGGCGCCCCCGGCGATGGGGTGCATCATGGGGGTTTCAACCTCCAAAAAGCCCTTGCTTTCCAGGTGCTTCCGGAGGTAATGAATGATCCTGCTCCTCAGAACAAAGGTGTCCCTCACCTGGGGGTTGACAATCAGGTCCACGTAGCGCTGCCGGTAGCGCAGCTCCACATCTTTTAATCCATGCCACTTTTCGGGCAGCGGCCGCAGCGACTTGGCCAGAAGTCTGACCTCGCCGGCTGAAACCGTGACCTCTCCCATCCGGGTTTTGAAAACATTTCCCCTGACGCCGATGGTGTCGCCTATATCCAGCTTGAGGAAAAAATCGTAGGCCTCCTGACCGATATCATTCAGCCTGACGTACACCTGAATCTGGCCCGTGGCGTCCTGGATGTGAGCAAAGCTGGCCTTTCCCATTACCCGCTTGGCCATGACCCGGCCGGCAACGCTGACCTCTTTCCCGTCGAAGGCCTCGAAGTCAGAGGTTATTTCTTTAGCCTGGTTGGTTCGCAGGTACCTGCCCCCGAAGGGGTCAATTCCCTTGTCCAGTAAACCGGCCAGCTTTTCGCGCCGCACCTGGATCAATTCATTGTAATCCTCTTCCCGGCCCACCGGGAGCTGTTCTTCTTTTTCTTTTCCGCCAGACATTTAAACTAAATTACCTCACTATATCAACTATTTCATATTTTAACACTCCGGCCGGCACATTGACCTCCACCACACTGCCCTTGGGTTTGCCGATGATGGCCTTACCAACCGGGGACTCGTTGGAGATTCTACTGTTGCCCGGATCGGCCTCCACGGACCCCACAATGGTGTACTCCACCTGATCGTTGTATTCCAAATCCCTCAGCAGCACCGTGGACCCCAGGGTGACCTGGTCGGTGCCAAGGTTTTCATCATCAATAATCTTGGCGTTGCGGAGCATCTTCTCCAGGGTCAGGATCCTGCCCTCAATCCAGGCCTGCTCGTTTTTGGCATCCTCGTACTCCGAATTCTCGGTAATATCTCCGAACTCTATGGCCTGCTTGATGCGTTCGGCAACATCCCTCCGCCTGACGGACTTGTACCGTTCAAGTTCCACCTCGAGCTTTTTGAGTCCATCCACCGTTAGCAGGACTTCTTTTTCTTTCATTGTGCTTCTCCTTATACCAGAAGTATTTCAGCATAATAAACCCACAAGACAATAATATGTTCTTTCCGCTATATTATTCAGAACCGGGCTGGGTATTTTGGGAAACCCCCAAACCCCCCGCCAACCAAAGCTGCAAAATATCCCATACTACAGTTAGGCACTGCACGGTTAAACCCTTGCAGTGCCGCACTCCTCGTCCTCACCTTCCCACACATTATAAGGAGTGGGGCATAATTTTGTCAAGGCATTATTGGATTCAGCCATTAACAGGAATTATAGCACCGTTGCCGGCCCTTTGAGCTCCGGCGATTATTCCCGACCCACCTGCCGGAGTAAAACAGCCGTTTAAGGTTTTAAAGCCGGCCAGCTTAAAACCATGCTTCCTGCCCAGGCAGGCCATCTCCTCCACCTGCCGCACGGTCACCGGGCCGTCCGGGGGCAGCGCCCTGCCGCATCCCTCCAGGGCCAGGATGATGGTCTCGGCCAGGGCGGGACAGACCAGTCCAGGTGGAGATTCCGGCTCAATAATGGTATTTGACCCTCCCGGCAGCGCCAGCAGTCCCTCCCGGATAAAAAGCACGTCGTCCCTCGGCTTTCCGGCCCCCGGAGCGCTCCCCGAAGGCGGCGCCAGCCATAGGACAACACTTCCCGGGGCCGGGTCCACGGCTTCCAGGCCGTATCCCTCACCACGGCCGGCCACAATGACCAATTGGGATACCTTCAGGGCTTCCTTCAGATCGGGGCTGATGGTGACTGAAAGCCCACTGTCATAATATATTTTGCCGGCCAGCTCTTCCAGCCTTACCCTATGGCCGCCGGCCAGGGTCATTCTCTTCACCTCCCTGGCCAACAGCAGGGAAAGTAAGCGGCCCGGCGGGTCACCGGCCCCCACCACCAGAGCCCGGGTATTTTTTAAATGGTTCCCCATCAGCAGGGCGGCCTGTCTGAGAGCCTCCAAACCGGCGGCAATGGTATAGGCCCGGCCGCAGGTCACCGGCAGGTCCAGCCCGGCCTTCAGGGCGGAAACGGCCTCCCCGGCCAGGGGGAGCATACCGCCCAGGCCCACCACCCCGGCCCCCAGCCGCCGGGCCAGCCTGCCGGAACGCACCAGCTTGCTGGCCACCGACCTGGCCGGCAGGCCGGTAATCTGGCCGGCGGTCAGGGGCAGCGCCACCAGCCAGCCTGCGGACCGCCCGCAAGGGGACTCGATGCCCGTAACCGGCGAGGCCCTGAAAGAAGGGGCCAGCCTCAGCAGCATCTTCAGCACCGGGCCGGGCAGGAGTCCGGCCGGAGCAAACCAGTGCCCAATATCCGCGGCCTCCATGGGGTGGACGATAAAGGCGAATTTTTTCAACTGGATCCCACCCTTCTGAGGGGTTCGGCGGCCCGCCGGTGAACCGGACCGTATCATATGGCATTTTATGCCAACAACCATAATTTGATGCCGGCCAACAGGAAAAAACACACCCCCTGGGTGTGTCCGGCCAGCTGCTAGCCCGCCATCTTACCGATCATCTCCCGCACCTCCGCGCTGCTGACGGCTCCGTAAATATCCTGCCTGATCCTGGCCGCACCGGGGATCCCCTTTAAGTACCAGGCCGCGTGCTTGCGCATCTCCCTGACCCCGATGTACTCCCCTTTTAACCCCACCAGCAGGTCAAGGTGCCGCAGGGCGGTGGAAATCCTCTCCTCCCGGCTGGGGAGAGGTATTTTTTCCCCGGTTTGCAGGTACTGCACAATCTGGGTGAAGACCCAGGGGTTGCCCATGGCCGCCCGGCCCACCATGACCCCGTCGCACCCTGTTTCCTCCAGCATCCGCCGGGCGTCAACGGGGGATCTGACATCGCCGTTGCCAATCACCGGGATGCCCACCGCCTTTTTTACCTCCTTGATGATGCCCCAGTCTGCCTGGCCGCTGTAAAACTGTGCCCTGGTCCGGCCGTGCACCGTCACCGCCGAGACTCCGGCCTTTTCCATCAGCACCGCCAGCTCCACCGCGTTTACCGTGTCCTCGTCCCAGCCCTTTCTCATCTTGACGGTGACCGGCAGACTGACTGCGGCCACCACAGTCCTGGCTATTTCAAAGGCCAGGCGGGGGTTGCTCATCAGGGCCGACCCCTCGCCATTCCTGACTATTTTAGGGGTGGGGCAGCCCATATTAAGGTCAATGATTTGAGGCCCCCTGGCCTCTGCCATGACGGCCGCCTGCTCCAGGTAGGCCGGATTGCTGCCGAAAATCTGGACGGCCAGAGGCCCGGGCTCCCCGTCAATATTGAGGATGGTGCCGGTCCTGGGGCTGCCGTAAATTAAAGCCTGGTCGCTGACCATTTCGGTGCAGACCAGGCCGCATCCGGCTTCTCTGGCAAGGGTGCGGAAGGCCCTGTCGGTGACCCCGGCCATGGGGGCGGCAATCACCTGATTGGCCAGCCTTACGCCTCCAATATTCATACCTTCTCTGCCTGGTTCCTTTCATATATTATGCGCAGTCCGGTAAGGGTCAGGAGCGGGTCCACCCGGTCAATGCTGCGGGCCTCCTGGGCCATAAGTTCAGCCATGTCTCCGGTGGCCAGCACCAGCGGTACACCGGTCATTTCCTTCTTCATCCGGGTAACAATGGCGTCCACCTGCCCGGCGAAGCCGTAAATTATACCCGACTGCATACTGTTGATGGTGTTTTTGCCAATCACCGATGCCGGCTTGACCAGCTCAACCCTGGGCAGTTTGGCCGCCCTGGAAAACAAGGCTTCGGTGGAAATGCCGATGCCAGGGGCGATGGCCCCACCCAGGTACTCACCCCTGGCGGTGATGGCGCAAAAAGTGGTGGCGGTGCCGAAGTCCACAATGATCAGAGGGCCCCCATATAATTCATACCCGGCAATGGCGTTGACTATGCGGTCGGCGCCAACCTCCCGGGGGTTCTCAAACCTAATCTGAATCCCCGTTTTAATCCCGGGCCCCACCACCAGGGGAGGAAAACCGAAATATTTTTTGGCCATGAGGTCAAGGGTCAGCATCAGGGGCGGCACCACCGAGGAGATAATTATTCCCTCGATTCTCTTTAAGCTAAGGCCTGACCCTTCAAACAGCGCCCGCAGCAAAACGGCGTACTCGTCGGCGGTACGCTTGGTGGCGGTGGAGATTCGCCAGTTCTCCACCAAGTCTTTACCCTCGTAGACCCCCAGCACGATGTCGGTATTGCCGACGTCGAAGACCATAATCATATCCCGTTCCACCCCTTTCCCTGCCATTTTATCAAAGGCGCCGGGAATCCGCAAAGGGTTTCCAAATCACTCTGTGATTACCGCCGACCTGACCCGGCGGACCACGGCCCGGGCCAGGAGAGACGACAAAACGGCCTTGATCAGGTCAAATGCTATGAAAGGCAGTAAACCAATCTGGATCACCTTGATTACCGGGACGGATTTGCCCAGATAAAAGTTAAGTATGGCGTACAGGTACGGCAGGCCCACCAGATACAGGGCGGTAAGCCCGGCCAGGGAGGCCAGCAGGTACCTGGCCAGTCCGGGGCTGCTCTTTTCCCCCAGCACCTTGCCGGTGACGTAGGCGCTGAGAACAAAGCCCAGCAGGAAGCCGAAGGTTGGCTGAAGCACATAGGCCGGCCCCCCGAAGGGAGGCTTTTCAAACACCGGCAGGCCCAGGAGTCCCATCAGCAGGTACACCGCCATGCTGACGGCCCCCAAACGCCCGCCCAGAATCATGCCGGCCAGCAGGGCCACAAAGGGAACCAGGCTGAAGGGCACCACCGGCGCCCCAAAGCGGAACAGCGCGGCCGCCACCGCCGCCAGGGCGGCAAACATGGCCGCCAAGGTGATGTCTCTGGCTGTTAATTTCATCATAAGCCCTCCTTTTGGGTAAAGGGATTGGTTAAACATAAAAATAAACATCGCTACAACTATTCTGATGAAATGGGCTTCCAACCCCTAACCCCCAATCCCTAATCCCTGGTCCTCAGGCTGACCTCCCCGGACACGAAGCTCCGCCTGGATCCGTCGGGGAAACGCAGAATTAAAGCCCCGTCCTCAGCCACATCCTCGGCCCAGCCCTCCCAGGACTCCCGGGGGGTGCTGATCCTGACCGGGCAGTTGAGGGTCACACACCTTCGCTTCCACTCCGCCAGTACCGGCCCGAAGCCTGATTGCAGCCAGGTCCGGTAAAGCGCCTCAAACTCACGCAGCAGCTGTTTAAGCAGTTCCTGCCTGGAGACCTTCTCACCTTTCACCTGCAATAGGGAGGTTGCTGTGTCCGCCAATTCCGGGGGAAATTCCTCCCGGGGGGTATTGACGTTGACGCCCATACCCACAACCAGAAAGTTTACCTTTTCCATCTCGGCATTCATCTCGGTCAGTATACCGCAAAATTTTTTGCCCCGAACCAGGATGTCATTGGGCCACTTGATGCCCGGACTGACTCCGGCCACCTTTTCCACCGCAGCGGACACCGCCACGGCTGCCAGCATGGTTACTGGAGGCGCCTCTCCCGGGCTAATCCCCGGCCTTAGCACCAGGGAGCACCAGAGGCCCAGTCCCCGTGGCGAAAACCAGCCCCGGCCCAGCCTCCCCCGGCCGCCGGTCTGCTCCTCGGTCACCACCAGGGACCCCTCCGGCGCCCCCCCGCCGGCCAGTTTTGCGGCTTCACGGTTGGTGGAATCAAGACTTTCATGATAATAAAAAGACCGGCCCATAAACTCAGTCCCCAGCCCAGGCAGTATCTCCCGGCTGTAAAGGCGGTCCGGAACACCGGTGAGGCGATAGCCCGACCGGGGAGCCGCTTCGATGGCGTAACCCTCCTCCCGCAAGGCACGGATCTGCTTCCATATAGCGGTCCTGGACACCCCCAGCCGCCGGCAGACCTCTTCCCCCGATACATACTCCGGCCCGCTTTCCCTGAGCAGGGCCAGCACCTCGGACTTTTTCAAAGCATTCACCATTCCCCTGGCCATATATATCCATGATATGGCGGCATAAAACAAATGTCAACCCTTACCTGGCGGCAGGTTAACCAAATTCTAGCTGTGATCTCCCAGGCCGGTGTCGCCGGGGGATTCCTCCCTGCGAACTTCGCCAATTCTGTTTTGTCCGTCCACCAGAACCACGGTGGGCCGGTGGGCAAGGGCCTCCTCGCCGCTCATGAGGGCATAGGCTATAATAATTACCGCGTCACCGGGCTGCACCAGCCGGGCGGCGGCCCCGTTTAGACACACCGTGCCGGAACCCGGATCGCCGGGAATGGCGTAAGTTTCAAGCCTGGCCCCGTTATTGACATTAACCACCTGGACCTTTTCATGAACCATTATTCCCGCCGCGTCCATCAATGCACGGTCAATGGTTATGCTGCCCAGGTAATTAAGGTTGGCTTCCGTGACCACGGCCCGGTGAATCTTTGACTTGAACATGGTTAGAAACATTTTTTATTCCCCCAAAATAATGTTGTCAATCAGCCGGGTTTTCCCGAACCTCACCGCCAGGGCCAGCAGCGAGGGCGCCGTCAGCCGGTCTGTCTCCCCCAGGTCGGGCAGGGACCTGATTTCAACATAATCGATGCCTGCCCCGGGCAGGGCGGCAATATTTTCCCTGACCATCCCCTCCAGTCTGCGGGGATCCCTTTCGCCGCCGGAAGCGGCCCGGGCGGCGGCCTTGAGGCTCCGGTAAAGGGACGGGGCCATAGCCCTCTGCTCACGGCTGAGGTAAACATTCCTGGAACTCATGGCCAGCCCGTCGGACTCCCTGACGGTGGCCACCGTGACAACCTCCAGGGGCAGATTGAGGTCCTCCACCATTCTTTTAATCACCAGCACCTGCTGGGCATCCTTCTGCCCGAAATAAGCACGGTCCGGCTGGACGATGTTAAAGAGCTTCGCCACCACCGTGGCCACCCCCCGGAAGTGGCCGGGGCGGGATTTACCGCAGAGGCAGCCGGCCGGTCCGCCGACCTCCACCTGGGTGCAAAAGCCCCGGGGGTACATCTCTTCCACCGCAGGATAAAAAAGGGCGTCGGCTCCATACCGTTCAAGAAGCGCCCGGTCTCTTTCGAAATCCCGGGGGTAGACGGCCAAATCCTCACTGGGTCCAAACTGCAGTGGGTTGACGAAGATACTGGCCACCACCGCGCCACACTCCCGCCGGGCCCTTTCCACCAGGGCCATATGACCCTGGTGCAGGTAGCCCATGGTGGGGACAAACCCCACCTGCCTGCCGCCAACCTTCTGATCCCGCACAAAGTCCCTCATTTCGGCTATGGTGCTGCATACCAGCATCCCTGCCCACCTCCCAAAAATAAATAAAAGCCCCACGGCAGACCACCGATGAGGCTTAAAATGGCTTTACTCCCACCGTCTCGGTCCATGCCGGATCCAAGCGGACATTAAGTATTCAGTTTGAAAATCTGATTGTAACTGTAAGGTACGGCTCCTTAAGGATACCGTCCTCGAAAACATTGTAACACCGGTTGGGAAGGATAGCAATATCATCCTCGCCTTAAATACCCCTTCATGGCCGTGCGGGCCGCCAGAGGGGTCTTCATAATTGCAAACGGAAAAACCATAGTAGACTATGACAAAAAAGAAAACCGGGCTGATAAATTCTTTAAAAACATTGTCAACTCGAAAGAAGGCGGTTCAGTTGACCCAACCCCTTACCGGTGGTAGATTGAAAGGGAAATATTTCTGGTGAGGTTTGGGCTTTGAAATTAATTACTTGTTTTAGGGGCGGGAAGATTACCTTGCTGGCCGGCAGGGTCTTCGACGGCCAGACACTGCTCGGGGAACAGCACATTGAAATAATAATCAGCGGGGGCACTATTATCTCTGTACACCCCCCCGCCGGAGAAAGTCCCACCCCTCAGATCCAGGCTGACGAAATTCTGGACCTGAGGGAGTACACGGTGCTGCCCGGGCTGGTGGACTGCCACGTCCACCTGGCCCTGGACGGCCGGGACTTCAGCCGGTCTCTGGAAATGTGGCGGCATAAGGAGCAGCTTCAGGAAAGGATTGAAGCGGACCTGGCCCGGACCATGGGGGCCGGTGTGGCGGCGGTGCGGGACGGGGGCGACCGGGAAGCGGTGGGGATGATGGCCAGGGAACTGGCGGCCCGGGGTGTGGCCCCCGGCCCGCTGGTGCGGGTGGCCGGCCCGGCCCTGAGAAAAAAAGGCGGCTACGGTTCTTTTCTTGGTCCCGGCTTGAAAGGCGAATCCCCGGGAAAGGCGGTTGAGGACCTGGCCCGCCTGGGGGTGGACCAGATCAAGGTGCTGGTCTCCGGTGTGGTCAGTTTCAAAACTTACGGATTGGTGGGGGATCTGCAGTTTAGCCAGGGGGAGTTGGCTGAAATAGTATCGGCAGCAAAGGCTGTGGGACTCAGGGTAATGGCCCACGCCAGTTCGGACCAGGCTGTGCGGCTGGCGCTGCGGGCCGGGGTGGACAGCCTGGAGCACGGCTATTTTGTCAGCCAAGAATCCCTGGAGGAACTGGCCCGGGCCGGCATCCCCTGGGTGCCCACCCTAGCCCCGGTGGCCTGCCAGGTCCAGGGAGCGCTAATAGACCGTTACTCCCCGGAAAAGAGGGAGGTAATCAATAAAACTCTTTTCCGGCAGCAGGAGATGGTTAAAAGGGCAGCGGACCTGGGGGTGCGCATCGGCGTGGGCAGCGACGCCGGGGCCGTAGGGGTGCCCCACGGGCTGGGCTTACTGGCTGAAATGCTGTGCCTGGAAGAGGCCGGACTGACCAGAACAGAAATTTTGCGGGCGGCCACCGCCGGCGGGGCCGCTATACTGGGGCTGGACCGGGAAATAGGTTCGGTGCGCCCCGGCCGCCGGGCCTGCCTGATTGCGGTGCGGGGCAACCCCCTGGAGGACCTTCGGCTTCTGGGTGACCCGGGTTATATGATTCTGCCCCCGGCTGGGCAAGCTAACCCTGGGAGGGTTTGATCATGACCTTTACACCCAGGCGAGTGCTGTTTGAAAAGGACTCCCTTGAATACCCGCTGGGCCGGGAACTTTACCAGCGGTTCAGCCGGGAGGGCATCCCCGTGCAGATGGTGAGCAGCCACAACCGGGTCACCGGCCTACCCGGGAAAACAGCCCAGGAGGCTTACCTGGAAGCCAAGCGCACCCTGGTGGTGGGCGTCCGGCGCACCCTCAGGTTCGAAACCTGCAAGCCCTCGGCCCATTATCAACTGCCTATCAATACCAGCTGCAGCGGCAAGTGCGAATACTGCTACCTGCACACCACCCTGGGCAACAGGCCCTACCTGCGGGTCTACGTCAACGTTGACGAAATACTGGCCAAAGCCGTTGACTACATAAAGGAGAGATCCCCCGAAGTCACCCTTTTCGAGGGAGCAGCCACATCGGACCCCATCCCGGTGGAAAAATACACCGGCTCCCTGAAAAAGGCCATCGAATTCTTCGGGGCCCAGGAGCTGGGCCGCTTTCGCTTTGTTACTAAATTTACCGAAGTAGATTCACTGCTGGACGCCGGCCACCGGGGCCACACCCGGTTCCGCTTCAGCATCAACACCGGCCTGGTGATCAAAAAATATGAGCACGGCACCCCCGACATAGTAGCCCGCCTGGAGGCCGCCGGCAAGGTGGCGGCGGCCGGTTATCCCCTGGGGTTCATCATCGCCCCGATCATGGTCTACCCCGGCTGGAAAAAAGACTATGGAGACTTGATGGAAAACCTCAGGGAAAAACTTGGCCCGGCGGCGGAAAACAACATAACCTTTGAGCTGATAAGCCACCGGTTCACCGCCAGGGCCAAGAAAAGGATACTGGACATATTCCCCGCCAGCACCCTGCCCATGAACGAGGAAGACAGGAAATTCAAATACGGGCAGTTCGGCTACGGCAAATATGTTTATCCGAAGGAGACCATGGAACAGCTGAAATCACTGTTTCACAGGGAAATAGATACATATTTCCCTGTGGCTAAAATTGAGTATTTGGTGTAATTTGGGCCCAGTCTCATCCACGTGCCATGGTCGCTGGCCAGGGCCATAGGGGGACAAACTCCCCTTTTATAAAATTATATATAACCAGTTTATCAAACCATTTGGACATTTTAGACCATTGTAGATTGCAACTATTACAATGCTCGTCGCAGTTAGCATGTGTCTTTTCTTCACATGAGCAGACTCTTAAAGCTCTTCTAAATTCATGCCTGGAACACCTAAGCTGATTTATAAACCAATAAAAATCTTATGATTTACTACGCCCCAATTTCTTATCTCAATAACTGTCCCACGTAAAACCAAAGAAAACCTATGCAGGTTTGTCGATATTATCAACAGCCTAAATAAAGACAGGGAAAATGATTGTTTTACAATAAAAATCAAGCAAGAGGTCGAATCAATTATTATAAAGGGGAAAACCTATTATTATTATAAAGCCTATTGGATAGCAGTAGCGTTGCATAAACCAATCGCCAAAATTGCAACTCTTAAATTTACTTAAATTCGTTCATATTTGGCCAATTTCCATAAATATCATGGTATTTCATTAAAAAACTCCTTATAATAGAGATATAGCAGGTAATCCTGTCCATAGTCTCTAAAATAAGGAGAACTCGCATGGATAAGGATACCACTAAATCCACATTTAATGAAGTACTAAATCAATTGCCCTTTGAAAATTTTTGTTCCCTTATCAAAGAAACTGGTGCAGACAGGTATGTCAGGAAGCTGTTTACAACCAAATTGCTCTACATCATGTTTATTGCCCAGATTGCCCAAGTTGAATCCCTAAGGGCACTGGCCGACAGGGTAAAAAATGATACTGACCTTCAAGACAATCTAAAGCTTGATTCAATCAGTGCATCACAGTTATCCAGGCGTCTTAAAGAAATGAGCAGTGACTTCTGGGGAACCGTGTTTACCCAGGTGGCCAGAATTGCAATGCAAAAAACCACCAATCATTTAAGCGCCACCCCTAATGCCGACCGTGTCCATATAATTGATGCCAGCACCATAACCCTATGCCTTAACAGGTACTTGTGGGCCGATTACCGTAAAACAACAGCAGGTGTAAAAATTCATCAATGCCTGGTGTACCAAAACGGTTATTCTTATCCGGAAAGAGCTATTCTAACCACGGCCAGGAAATCGGACAAATCGCAGCTGGATGAATTACTGTTAACTGATCCTGACGCACTGTACGTATTTGACCGGGGCTATGTGGACTATAGAAAATGGGATGACTATTGCGATGCCGAAATACGGTTTGTCACCCGGATAAAGGATAACTTTATCATTAATATCATTGATGAAAAGCCGGTGGACGGCGCCAACATGACTGAAAGCATCGTACTACTCGGTGACCCTAAAAAAACCATCATGAGGCATCAATTAAGACTTATCCACACTGTGGATAGCAAAGGCACGCCGGTGGTTATCCTGACCAATGACTTCAAGATGAGCGCCTTGGAGGTATCTGAGATATATCGCAGCAGGTGGAAAATAGAACTGTTTTTCAAGTGGGTAAAGCAACACCTAAAAGTGAAAAAATTCTACGGCCAAAGTGCCAATGCGGTATACAGCCAGATTTGGCTGTCACTCATCACATACTGCCTGTTACTGCTGACCCAGATAAATCTAAAGGGAAAGAATTCTTTGCTGGAAATCCAGCGACTTTTAAAAGATTATCTGTTCAAGCCCTTTAGCGTCTTTCTTGCAGTATTACGAAGGCAATGCACCAAGACATCCCGGGGTAGGCAAAAAACTGATTATAACCGGGAATTTGAGCAGTTGTTAAAGCAAGTTGAATCTGGAGCCGGCAATTTTCTGGACACCTACGATGTAGAGCTGAACTACCTGTGATACACACTCTAAAAGCAAACTGTTAAAATGTGGATACAGGGTTACCTTTATGGTGTCGTTGCTGTTTTAAATTATTTGGGAGATTGCCTGGTCTGAATATTCTGCCAAGTAGTCAATATGGGCATATGTTCTTTAATGTTTAGGTCTTGACTTTTTAATTTGAGATTTATGCAACGCTACTGATTGGATAGAGAGGAAAGAAGAGGCTCTTGATAGTTTAGACACAGAAACCGTTTTGGATATTGAGCAGTGCATTAAAACTATTGCCAATATTGTTTTGTCCTGCAACAATATTGACGATTTAAATAACATCCATAAGAGACTCGCAATCCTAAGCGAGATTGTATTAAATAAAATTGATAACATAAAACAACTTGCGGTTTATACATAAACACTTTTTACCCCATTAAATATCATACTATACGCAACTACAGAGATAATTCAAATGTCAGCATGCCTATCGTTGGTTTTTCGGCTCCGTAAAAAATAAACGAAAATTAGTATACCGCCTTAGAGAGTTAGCTTCGGTCTTAATAAAAACCCATGTCTCGTTATAATTGCCTGGAATAATAATTTCCTGAGCGTTTATTATTCTGAAAAATTTTTCGGGCGAATCACAGTCTTTTTCAAATCGTGCGGCGTAGATATATTTATCTTTTTCAAAAAGATTTCCTTCCCTATGCAAAACATGATCCAAATTACAGGAAAAGAAATATACACTGTAAGGTATGGTTCTCCATACTTTATTCAAGGAAACTAATCGGTCTAAGACTTCCGATTTTCGGAGGTTTCTTTGCCGTATTCCATCAATGTTATCAGTAAAAATTTGATCATTACCATAATATGGTTTTTGTGGTTTATCCGGGTCACGTGGAATTTCTGGCGTTTTCTCCACTACTTGATCATCAAGAATATAGGCTCCGTCCATATCAACTAAATGGACAATTTCAGCAAAGTCACTAGCTTTAAATACTTTACCGCTGAAATCTTTTACGATCTCCCCTACTTTTGCAGCAACATTGTTTGGATTAATTCCCATTTGGCTTGTGATATCACCACAAGTACTTTCAAACCTTATTTCGTTATTATTTAAAATTCTACTTAAAATATATCCTAGACAGGTTTCATCTGTTATACCTTCGACAATAAAAAGAATAATTTTTTTAACTTTCATCTAGATTGTCACCTGCATTTCTTAAGGCACGGCCAATAGCAAAACTATTAGTTGCCTCATAGATGCACTCTTTTTGGCCACCAAGTATCAAATCATGGTAATACAAGTCTCTTAAATTGTTATTGGTTTTTACATTTGTCATCCTTATATAGCGATTGTTTGGATTTGTAGTGGTAAAAAGAATAGAGTCTTTATGAAGCATCTCTAAGGGCCTTAGGTTATGGGAAGTAAAAATAAGCTGTCCCTTTCCAGACCATTTTATCACCCTTAAGATTTCACCTAACATATATTCAAATATTCCCGAGTCAAGCTCATCAATCGCCAAAGTCATTGAAGGATTATTGTGCATTGCAATCAACATGTGCAGTATGGATATTATTTTTTTTATTCCTTCTGATTCATACCACAATGGAATTTTATGTCCGTTTCTTACGGAAACCAATTCTATATTGACACCTTCGGTCCCACTCTTCATCATTTGTTTGCCCATATCGATCAGTTCAACTCGCAAGCCTGGCACTATTTCGCATAAAACAGCATTCATCGAATCGATAATTTTAAGAATAAGATTATAAATTTCTTCGGGAATAAGTGAGGGGCCATCAATTCTGATCAAAATTCTTCCCATGGAAAGTGATCTATCTTCTTCCACTTTGAAACTGAATGGTATTGCCGCGTTCATAGCAACAAGTCCAGAATCCCTATTACCTATAATGTACAAGTCAATACGACCGTACAGATGTAGAGAGTGAAGGAGGTCTTTATATTCTTGAACCGAACAACTTTTTATAATCTGGTTTAGTGTATCTTTTGAAAAAATAAATGAGGTTGCCTGCTTTGCAGCCATTTTTTTGGCAACGCGCAAATCTTCCACTGTCTTTAAACTTCCACCAGTCAATTCCTTTAGTCTTACATCTGGAATAAATACTTTTTCATCTTCTAAGCTGCTATCAATAAGGACACAAAGCCTACTCCATTTCCCATCTTTTAAAAAAGAATACCTGATTTTTTCATGTGAAACGACAACTGAATTTTTTTCTGCTTCTTCTTCCCATGTATCATTCTCTATTTTAGATATGGTGAAATCATAAATTACCTTATAATAGGCATTTGTTAAATCTGTAAGACTAAATTCAAATGAAAAACGGGAAGAGTCTTTACCTGTTGTAATATAATTGGCCGTTTCCTTAGGTAATTTCTTGCCAGAAAGGAGTGTATCCAATACACTAAGTGCATGAATAAAGGTTGTTTTGCCTGATCCGTTTTGTCCGTAAATTCCCAATATATCAGAAGATGGTTCGAAAATATTTTTTTTAAGATTACAAGGAAATCTTAAAGCTCCATGCTCTACATTTTGAAAATTATTTATTTCTGCACTCTGAATTCGCACAATCATTTTTTCCATTATTACTCCCCCCCAACGGCTATTACCATTATAACCTTTTCTCAAAAAAAATACATATAAAAACGGTTAACAGATACAATTTGTATCTGTTAACCGTTTTTATATTGGGTTATGTCTATTTTAAATCGGCGAAATCAGTTATCGGACTGGTGAACCAGTGCATGCGCAGAACATCACTACTGTATGGCTATTTTCTTCTCTCTACAAAAATAGGGTGTGCTGAACCAAACAATTTCACCTATAATTTATAACCTCGGGTCAACCGGTTCACTCTCCAGGGCCAGGATCCCGAAGACACACTCATGTACCCGGTATAGGGGCTCCCGGCGGGCGAACCGTTCTAGAGCCTCTATCCCCAACGCAAATTCCCTCAGGGCCAGAGAGCGCTTCCTGCCCAGGGAGCGCTTACGCAGTCTCTCCAGGTTTTCCTCCATGGTATATTCGGGGCCATAGATAATGCGCAGGTATTCCTTCCCGCGGCACTTGACCGCCGGCTGAACCAATTCCCGTGAACTTTTTTCTATGAAATCGAAAGGCTTTATTACCATTCCTTCACCACCGGCTCCGGTCAATTCCTCCCACCATGCAATGCCCTGTGCCTGACTGTCGGGGTCGGTTACATCAACCACTATATATTTGGTGACCATGATCGCCCCCTCACCGGCTGAACAAATGCCAGCCAACGTATCCATGTGCCATTTGTGGTTACAGTTAATATGAGTAGTTCCATCTGTGGCCAAAATGTGGAATGGGGCCAGTTTCAAGTCATCGACCGAGTTGACAGGCCAGCAATACCGGCGGTAGGACTCCACGTACCTGTCCAGCATTTCACTTCGCTGCTTAAAACGGAACAATAACCGGTTAAGGTCGGCATTCTGTCCTGAGGACTGTTGCAGAACCCCCCAGTAATTCATAGTTCTGTTGGATGCCTTTTCCAGTTGCAAAACAGCCTCAGCCAGCGCATACCTCCCTGCCACTCCAACTGGCGCATACTCCTCCTCCAGCAAGGCCTGCGCCTTGGCTGACCAAGGCAGCAGCTCGCAATCCAGGCACACCCAGTCAGTGCTGAATTCCTCCCAGAAATTCGAGTTGTCCAGTGCTTTCCGTACACGGTCAATTATTTCACCCTCAATAGAGCGGTCCTCGAAGAAATGTCTACCGGTTCGGGTATAGCAAATACCGGCATTGCCCTCATCATTTACACCAAACCTGCGCCGGGCTGTAACCTGATCCCGACACACAATGACTACTGCACGGGAGCCCATATGTTTCTCTTCGCACACTACCCGGGAAACACCCCGGTCCCGGAAATACTTAAAGGCCTCCGCCGGGTATTCAAGCAGTCCCGGTTCTGTAGCAGTTTCGGTAGGGGACATGGTGGGAGGCAGGTAAATCAGCCAGTGAGGGTCCGCCGCGAACCTGCTCATTACCTCCAACGCAGCAATGGCGTTTTCTTCCCGGATGGTCACATTGTGGTGCAGGCGAGTGCTTATAATCTTCTTACCCAGCACGTCCTCAATATCCAGCATATCGTCCTTGCGTACTTCTTCCAGGGCAGGAGCCTGGTCATCTTCCGACAGGAAGGGCCTGGCTGGTTCGTAATAGGTATTAAGAGCAGGAACCTCAACCAGCTCTTTTTCCGGATAGCGAAATGCGGTGAGCTTACCGCCAAAAACACAGCCAGTATCTATATTTATGGTGTTGTTGAGCCATTCAGCCTCAGCCACAGGGGTATGCCCGTATACAACGGTGGCCCGCCCCCTGTACTCGGATGCCCAGTTGAGTCGCACCGGGAGTCCGAACTCGTCGTTTTCCCCGGTGGTCTCCCCGTACAAAGCAAACTCCCGGACCATAGAGGACCCTCGTCCCTGCATTTCTTCCTTCATGCCGGCGTGAGCCACTACCAGTTTACCGTCATCCAAAACATAATGGCTTATCAGACCATCGATGAACGATTTAACCTGCTCGTGAAACTCAGGTGATTCATTTTCCAACTGGCTTAAGGTTACCTGAAGCCCATGACTTACTTGGACATTTTTCCCCATTAACTTTCTTAAAAGCTTTTTTTCATGGTTACCCGGAACACAGAGAGCGTTACCGGCCTTTACCATACCCATAACCAGTTTCAAAACACCCGTTATGTTTGGACCCCGGTCGATTAGGTCACCGAGTAGTATTGCTCTGCGTCCTCCGGGGTGAGATACTTGAAAGCCAAAACTTTCGTAATCACCGGATTCTGAAATCCTGTAGCCCAGTTTTTCCAGCAATGATTTCAGCTCGTCAAAACAGCCATGGACATCTCCAATAATATCAAAGGGTCCGTGATCATGCCTGAGATTGTTCCATAGGGGTTGGCGCTCTATAACTAATTGATCTATTTGTTCAGGGTCGGAAAGGACGTTAACCTGCCTGAAGCCCTCCCTTTGAAGCCCGCGCAGGGACCGTTTCAATTGCTGGCTCTGCTGCCTGATCACATGCGGACCAAAATCACGGTCGGAGCGACTGGCGTTGCGATCGTGGCATAACCTTTCGGGAAGGTTCAGAACAATGGCAACCGGCAGGCAATGATACCGCCGGGCCAACTCCACAAGCGGCTTCCTGGACTCTGCCTGAACATTTGTGGCGTCTATGACCGTCAGCCGGCCTCTTTCAAGCCTTTTAGCGGCAATATAGTGTAATACCTCGAAGGCAGCCCTGGTAGCCGATTGATCATTCTCATCGTCAGCCACCAGACCACGGCAGAAATCCGAGGAAATCACCTCCGTGGGCTTGAAATATTTGCGGGCAAAACTGCTCTTACCCGACCCTGACGGACCTATCAGCACCACCAATGACAATTCGGGTATAGCTAATTTCATAATGTAAACACCCCCATCTGAGTGGGCGCCCCCAATTCAGGATCTTCTTCTCCTACTGCCAGAAAGCGCACCGAGTAACCAAAACTGCGGGCGGTCCTGTCAGCCCAGTCCTGGAACTCCCGCCGACTCCACTCGAACCGGTGGTCCCGGTGACGGAGGGCATTGGTCTTTATATTTTCATACCTGACGTTATATTCCTTGTTGGGAGTTGTAACTATAACGGTGGACGGCCTGGCAAACTCAAAAACTACCCTATCGAGCGCACCCAGATGATTCCGGTCAAGATGCTCAATTACTTCGATCACGGTGGCGGCGTCATAACCCTTGAATCGCTTATCACGGTAGGTTAGCGAACCCTGGAGAAGATTGACCCGTTGCCTTTGCTTATCCGGCAAGCGGTCCATTTTAAGGCGTTCCTTGGCCCTTTCCAGAGATCGGCGCGAAACATCCACCCCGGTAATTTCTGTAAAGTGCCTGTCTTTGAGCAGAATGTTTATCAAGTTTCCCTCACCGCAGCCAAGGTCAATAACCCGCCTGGCTCCGGCACTCTTAAGGACAGCTGCTACATTCCCAAGCCTCTGTTGATTTAAGTTAAGTTTTTTATCTTTGACATCTTCGCCGCTATCAATTTCCTCTATGGTCCCGTCCGGGTCAGGGAAATCTTCTTTAAGCAGTTTGTTCAGGGCTTGGTTGATTAAATAGCGCTGGCGCCGCAGGTAGCGGGCGGTAATAATCTCCCGCGCCGGGTGTTCGGCGAGCCAACCCGAACCGTGCCGCAAAAGCTTATCCACCTCGTCTTGGCCAACCCAGTAGTGTTTCTCAGGGTCCAGAACGGGTACCAGGACGTAGATGTGGGAAAGTAAGTCCCGAAGCCGGCAGACGGCGTTAAGGACTATTGTAAAATAAACACTTTCCCCCCACCAGGAAAACTTTTCATCCAGCGTGTACCCCTGTACAGCAACCTTGTAGCCCAAAGGTTCAAAAAGCCTGCGAACAATATCCTGACCACCCCGGCAGGGAAGCATGACAATTTTTGCTTCAAAAGGGAGTTCTGCCTCTGCGAGTTCTGGTTTGCCCTTGGAACGCCCGGACATGGCTGTACCAAACACACGGGCTATTGCAACACTCAGGAAAGAAGAAGACACATAAGGGCGGTCATTGACGTAATCAAACAAACCTTCCCCACCCTGACCGCGGTGACCCCTGGCCAGGTCCACCGGGTCGATATCAAGCAGCAGGGCTGCAGTACAGCGTTCTTTTGAAACCTCCGGGTAGAAAACATGGGCCTTTCCGAAGGCAAGGTCAAAAGACTGCGGCCTGTCCGGGTTCTTATACAAAAGATAGCCCAGATCAGTAGCTGGAGAACTAGTATATGTAATAGTCAGCAACACAAGTTTCACCTCATCGTAAAAACTTCTACAGTAAAATTGAATTTTATTCCAGTTTAACGTTGACTAAAGTTTTAGACAATAAAAAGATACGGTGGCGATTAGCCCTTAACAACCGCCACCGTTTGCAGCCTGAGGACCGGAACGGCCAGGTCTGCCTCCAGGGCGATGACATCTTCAATGTCTTTGTAGGCGAAGGGCGACTCATCGGCAATCTGCTTAGTGCTGCACGTTCCCAGGACCACCGACTGCCTGTCAAGCTCCTGCAGAACATCTTGTTCAGAGAATGAGGCCAG
>Ga0209347_1003078_pt1 | contig 20336 bp, 25 predicted proteins | sample AutmiccommuBRH23_FD_187382 | JGI IMG/M metagenome (GOLD analysis project Ga0209347, IMG submission 187382) | Deep subsurface microbial communities from Mt. Terri, Switzerland - Autotrophic microbial communities BRH/23 (SPAdes) (version 2) | ecosystem: Environmental > Aquatic > Deep subsurface >...
CCATGTCTTTGCTCGGTCTGCCCGCACTCACGTGCTCCCGACGCCCCGCATCCCGAATGGTCTCACCATATACGAACCATTGTGGTTGCGTAGAGATCGGGACGTCACGCGCGATCATGCCAGATAAGGGGAAAGTAGAAGGACTGGTAAAATATTCGCGGGCCAATTTTCTGACGCCCGTTCCGCATGAGCCGTCCATTGAAGCGCTCAACGCCAGGCTCGCGGAGCGTTGCCGCGCCCACCAGAGCGAGCGCGCCGGCCGGCATGAGCAGACGATCGGCGAGAGGCTCGTCGCCGACATGGCCGCCTTTCGAGAACTTCCCGCCGCGCCGTTCGAGGCTTGCCACAAAGTCGCGACGAAAGTCTCGTCCCTGTCGCTCGTTCTCTATCGCACGAACGACTATTCGGTTCCGACAAGTTATGGCTTTCGCGACGTGCTGGCGAAAGGCTTTGTCGACGAGGTTGTTATTTTCTGCGACGGCGCCCTGATCGCCCGTCATGCGCGCAGCGACGCCCGCGACGACTTTGTTTTCGAGCCGCGTCACTATCTGGCGTTGCTCGAACAAAAGCCCGGCGCGCTCGATCAGGCGGCGCCCTTGCAGGGCTGGACGCTGCCGGAGACGCTCGCGCATCTGCGCCGACTTCTGGAAACGCGCATGGGCAAGCGCGGCAAACGCGAGTTCATTCAGGTGCTGCGGCTGACGGAAGTGTTTCCCGAAGCCGTCGTCATCGGTGCGGCGCTCGACGCCATAAGGCTGGGCCATCGGTTTCGACGCAGTCATACAACTCGTCATCGCAAGAATTGAGAACAGGCCCGCGCATCTCGATCTTTCCGCCTATCCCTACCTGCCGTCACTGAGCGTCAAGACGACATCGCCCGCCGACTATCTGACGCTCGTTTCGAGGGAGGCGGCATGACCACGTCCGCCTCTGCCGAGAAGCGGCGCCGCCACGGGTATTGCTCGGCCATCATCTGCGGCAGCTCAAATTGCCGACGATCCTGCGGGTATACGAGAAGGTCGCCGCCGAGGCGGCGCGCGAAGGTCAGGATCACGTCCGATACCTTCTACGCCTCGTCGAACTCGAACTCATCGACCGCGAACGACGCATGGTCGAACGGCGTATCCGCGCCGCGCGCTTCCCGGCGGTGAAAAGCTTCGACACATTCGACTTCGCCGCGATCCCATCGCTCAACAAACCGCTCGTTCTCGAACTCGCCCGTTACGAATATGTCGTCGCCCGCGACAACATCATCGCCCTCGGCAACAGCGGCACGGGCAAGACGCATGTCTGCCTGGCGCTTGGCCTCGCCGCTTGCCAGCGTGGGCTGTCCCGTCGCCTTCACCACGGCCGCCGCCCTCGTGCATCAATTGATGGAGGCGCGCGACGAAAAGCGTCTGCTCTGTCTCCAGGCGCAACTCGCCGCCGTCAAGCTGCTCATCGTCGACGAACTCGGCTATGTGCCACTGTCGCAAACGGGCTCCGAACTGCTCTTCGAGGTGTTCAGCCAGCGTCACGAACGGGGATCGACGATCGTCACATCCAATCTGCTATTCGACGAATGGACCGGCGTCTTCGGCAATCAGCGGCTCACCGGCGCGCTGCTCGATCGCCTGACCCACCACGTCCACATCCTCGAAATGAACGGCGAGAGCTATCGCCTCAAGCAATCGAGGGCCCGGCGTCGCAAGCAGCCGCAGACGCAGAGCCTGCAAGGCCGAGCAACCTGCGACCGGCAATGAAGCGGCCTCGGCGTAATCGAGCGACTCGGGCTTCGAGGCTGCTGTCGCCTGCTTCACGACCGCCAGTTCGGCATAACCGCCACCCCGCCTCGGATCGCTGAAGCCGAAAACGAGATCGCCCGCCTTGAACTTTGTGGCAAGCATGCCTGACGATACGACCTCGCCGGCGACATCCGACCCCAAGACATAAGGGAAGCGCAGGCGGAGGAAGGATCGCAATTGGCCCTGGCGAATTTTCCAATCCAAAGGGTTCACGCCGGCTGCTCGCACACGAACGAGTATCTCCTCGTCGCGTGGCTGCGGATCGGGCAAGTCTCGCATGCTCAGATTGCCTGCTTCGCCGTAATCATCGATCGCGATCGCTTTCATGCGCGAGCTCCACCTACTGCCTCGCCTTAGGCGCGGTGCCGATTCGATCAAGCTTGCATCACTGCTCAAAGAGAGTGCGCCTCGGTTTCGTCCAGCATCTGTCGTAGCCACTGCATATAGGGAGTGCCGCCTGTTCCGCGCGGGTCATCAGTCCAACGATTGATGGTTCTTCCTCACTTCCTGTTGCAGCGGTCACTACACAGGAAGTAAGCGCGCGCGGAGGAGTTCCGGTCCCGCGCGACCATACATCGTCCGCTTGAGCGCTTTCAGGCGATTGATCTGTCCTTCCGTCTGGCCGTTGCTCCATGGCTCAGTGATCGCATTTCTCACCGCGTCGATATCTTTCTGCGCCGTGCGCGCGAAGCGTTGCATCGCGTACAAGCCCGACTTCTGTGCGTCTTTCAGCCAGGCACCGAGTTTGCTGACGTTCTTGCTTTTTAGCATGCCCCTAAATTGCATGGCGAGTCGACGCATGGTGGCGAACACTGGCCAATCCTTTTTCAGCGCATCGACTTTGGCAGCTTGATTGACGGTCAATAATCCACGCGGATTGATACAGAGCGCTGCAGCCACGATTGGCGAGATTGAACGTCCAGTCGCGGGATCGACAGGTCGCGGATTCAGAACAGACGATGTGGCCTTCCCGGTCTTGCATTTCGGATGGCGCCATTTCGCCAAAAGCCGCTCGAGGTTTGAAAAACTTCCTGTGTAACCGCGCGCTTTGATTTCCTGGAAAAGGCGACGGCCGCGCACGCAACCTTCTGACCAGCGGCGTGATAGATAATCTTCGAAATGCCGCGGGGACGTCGTCTTTGGCGCCGAAGCGCTCCGTTCGGGAAGCGCATCGGCTCGAATCCATTTGGCGATCGTGCGGCGATCGAACCCCGTTTGTTGCACGATCTCACGGACATTTCTGCCTTCGTTCCAGAGCGCGCGAACGTGGTCGAAAACCGCTTGCCTTGAATGTTGGTTCGCGATTCTGGTGAGGCGGCGGAGCTCGGCGCCGCCGTGCTTATCTCTCACGCTGGCGACTTCTTCGCCGTCCGTCGGCAACAAAGGACGTGCGCAAAATCAGGGCGCGCGGCTGAGTTGGACCTGAATGGCCTCGCGCATGTTCTTCACAATATGAAAGCGGTCGGCGATTTGCCGCGCCTGCGGCGCACCCTCCCGCGCGCCTTGGGCGAACGAACCGCAGCGATCGCGGCTGATGATCTCGACACCAGGATGCTTCTTGAACCAATCCGCTGTCATGCCGGCGGCGCGCTCCGGGAAAAGATCAACTACCTCTCGTTGTTCCAAGTCCACGATGATGGTCCCGTAAGTCGAGCCCTTGCGCCATGCCCAATCATCGACGCCCACGACTCGCGTTTTCCTCTCGGAGCCGTGCGCCTTCACCCGTCGCTTGAGACAGCGCAGGATCGTATCGGAGCTATAGCGGAATCTGGGTGATGACGGCGTGAGGCAGGCGGCGTAACGGGGTTGGTGACCAAACCTGCCCGAACCTCCCGAAGGAGCGTTACGCCATGTGCGAGGATAAAGTTCTTCCCTTCCGTCAGAAAGACGAAATCGACGACCCGCTCACTGGCCCGGCGCTATGTCTACGTGTGGGCCGACGGCGTTTATTTGCAAGCTCGGATGGAGCCGCAAGCCGAATGCATGTTGGTGCTCATCGGCGCGACGCCCGAGGGCAAGAAGGAGTTGCTCGGTTTTCAGGCGGGCTTGCGCGAGAGCGCGCAAAGCTGGAAGGAATTGCTCGTCGATTTGAAGGCGCGCGGTCTTTCGATTGCCCCGGAAATCGCCGTTGGCGACGGCGCGCTGGGCTTCTGGAAAGCGCTCGACGAAGCACTCCCGTCGACGCGCCACCAGCGCTGCTGGCAGCATAAGACGCTGAACGTTCTCGACAAGCTGCCGAAGTCCGTGCAGCCCAACGCTCATAAGGATCTGCGCGAAATCTGGTTGTCGCCGAACCGGGCGGCGGCTGAGGCCGTCATGCAAACCTTCGCCGAGAAATACGCGCCCAAATACGACAAGGCCGTCGATTGCCTGCTCAATGACCGTGAGGCACTGCTGACGTTCTTTGATTTTCCTGCTGAGCATTGGACGCATTTGCGCACATCAAACCCCATCGAAAGCGCATTCGCGACGGTTCGGCATCGCACGGTGCGCATGAAGGGCGCGCTCTCGCAGGACACCGCGCGCCTCATGGTTTTCAAGCTGGTGATGGCTGCGGCGAAAAGCTGGCGACGGCTGCAAGGACAAAATCAGTTGCCGAAGGTCGTCAGCGGTGTAACATTCCGCGACGGAATCGAAATCGCGTCCGAGAAGAAATCCGCCGTTTGATTCTCGCCGTCACCCAAAATCCAACATAGCTCATCGTATCGTCGCTCATGGGCATGCCTATTCGCTTGATCAAATGCTCTCCTGGACGCCCGCCCACACCATGGCCGAAAAGATAAACGACTTCCGTCGCCCGAGCGGTTCGTCGCGCTCGAGGAGCCGCGACCTCGGGCAGTTGCGCCGCAAATGTCTTACGCTTGCAGGTTCCGTTTCGACACTGCCAGCGCTGGAGTCGGAGCTTTACGGTTACAGAGGCGCCTTGCGCCGGCAAATCTTGTAGATGGCTGTCGATTTCGGTTTCAAGATGAGACTCACGATCTTTTGAAAAACAGTGGCTTAGAAAAAATCAGTCTCAGTCCGATTTCGGTTTCAATTGAGACTATATCGGCAAATTTTCGGTTTCAATTGAGATTGATCGACCGGTCGATCGACCGTACTATTATCGACATGGCTGGTCTCATCGACGATCCAAACGATCCGCGTTGGCAGGAGGCCAACGCCGAGACCAATTTCTGCGCGAACTGTTGAAGGCAACTGGATGGAAAGCGACGCGAGACGTTGTCGATGCCGCGCGCATGACCTTTGGTGTCAGCCGATCGGCGCTTGAACGTGAAGCCGTCTTTGCCTGAACACGTCCGATTTTCGGTTTCATTTGAGACTCGGATTGCCATCCACTCTCAAATGAGACCGAAAAAACACACCGGGTATCCTTCCGTCTCACTTTGAAACCGAAATCGACAGCCTCCTCGCAGCGGCCGCGGAAGAAGAGATAGGGCTGGATGGCGCTCGCTCCGTCAGGCGTCGCCGCCGTCTCGCCGACGAAGGGCTTGAATCCGCCCCAGAACATGCGCGTGCCATCGACCGGAACAGACTTGAAATCCATCGCGGTCATGCGGGGGTCAGTTCTGAATGCCATCGCGATCCGGTCGCACTCCTCGCGCGAGGGAAATGTGACCTGCGCGACGACGACCGTCTCCTCGGACCCGAGTTTCACGGCCTGCGGGAACGAAGTGTGCACGCCTGACTTCACGTCGTCAGCAATGAACTCGGCGTACCCGAGCGCGCCAAGCTCCAGCCAGATCTTGCCCGTGTCCACGGCAAATTGTCGATAAGCATCGAGCTTCGATTTTTGGACCGGCAGGACATAGAACTGCGTGTAGGTGCTCATGATACTGTCTCCGTGGCTCAACGTATTGGTTTGGGCAGCAGCGGCAGGTTCAGCTCCGTGCGCCACTGGGCCGGATCGCTGGTCGTCGCGGGTCCGACGAGATAGCTCTCCCACAGGGTGCCGACGCGTTCGACACACGATTGATCGACGAGGCCGTCGCTTTCGATCCGCTTGCCGAAGGCGTCCCAGGCGCCGTGGAGGCCCTCGTAGGGACCGTGATAGATCGTGCGCGCGACCTTCGCCGCAGGCAGCGTGCCTGGCCGTACGCGTCCCGCCGGTGTGATGGTCTTCGCGACGGGAAAGCCGACCTCGACGTCGAATACCTCGGTCGACATCGTCAGGTGGTGCATGAACATCGGCCCCTGCGGCGCGAGGCCTTGTACTGCTATGGCCTTCATCAGCTCGGCGATGGCGGTCGGCACGACCTTCGGCAGCTCGGTCCGCGGCACTATGAGGTGGACGACCGCGGCAGTCCTTTCCTCGGTCTCTGCGATGTGCGGGGTCTCGATCATGTCGGTCTCCACGGCGGAGCGGTGCGCTCAATGTTGGACTTGATTGAAGGTCGATCATTAGGCGCAGCAGCTGTGGACATGCGCCTCGCCCTCGTACTCATCATGCAGGCGCAGCCAGCTCATGAGCCCAGCTTCGTTTCGTCCCTTCGGAACGAGGTCGAGCCAGTTGAAGCTGCCGCAGAGCAGCTCGAGCCCACGCGCGTAGGTCGAGTAGCTGTGATAGACAGCGCTGTGCTCGTCCTTCACGAAGACGCTTGCTCCAGGCAAATCGGCCTCGGCGTAATCTGTCGTGCCGTAGTTGTAGCTAGTCGGGCGGTTGGCGATCTGTTCGTCCGTAAAGGAGACGCCGAAGTCGTGGTTGAAGTCGCTGCCTTGTGAGGAGACCCAGGCAAACTTCCAGCTCATGCGCTTCAGAACCTGCTCGATCCGCTCAAGCGGCGCACGCGAGACCGCCGCGAATGAGAGGTCAGCCTGCTCGAAATGCTGACGTGCCGAATCCACGTGATCGGCAACGTGTGCGCAGCCGTCGCAGATATGCTCCAAGCCCGGCGTCAGCATGAAGTGGTAGATGGCGAGCTGACTGCGGGGGCCGAATAGGTCCGCGAGTGTCTTCTTGCCGGTCGGGCTATCAAACACGTAGGCCTTGTCGACTTTCACCTACGGCAGTGCGCGGCGCTTGCGCGCCACCTCGTCGCGCGCTCGGGTCAGCGCCTTCTCATCGGCGAGAAGCGCCTTCCGCGCAGCGAGCCATTCGTCACACGACACGATCCTGCCCGATGCCGATGCGATCCTTTCACGGGATGATGCGAGTGCGGTCATGATGCATTCTCCTCATTTCTCAGGATGGACTTGTCAGGCGTTGAGCCCCTTTCGAGGCGGACAACCAGCAGCGAGATCAGTCCGCCGGCCGCGCCGGTGCCGGCGGCAATGATGGCGGCGGTGGTTAGGCATGCAAGGGCACATCCTCTCACTCCGTTTCGTAGAACAACCAATCTTCGACCCCGCCTGTAAGACGTCCGAGCAAGCCGCGATCCGACAGCTCATCCGTGTAAATTGCTCCGCAATCAATACGCGCCGGCTAGGCTTGTGTTCGCAGAACAGAGAGCGCCGCGAGGGTCGCCCACAAATACGAGGCGAGGAACAACAGACGGTTTGCCCATCCGACATAGCCGGAAACACCGGGAGGAAGTTCGGCCAGCGGAGCGGACCGTCCCGACATGTCGATCCCTGCGGCCTTCAGCGCCGAAAAGAACAGCAGCAACGCTGCAATCACGAGTACGAAGCTGATCCACGGCTGGTGCGCCGTCCACAGCGGGGGAGCGTCGATTCCAGGGTGGCGAGACAATGCGATGGTTAGCACGACCGCGCCAGCGCAGAGCGCGGGAATGCCGATCATGGCCGCTGGCCCGTGAAGCGGATGATTGATGTCGAACATCCCGCCCATCAACTGGCCGACTCCCGCCACGGCAAGCAAAAGCAAGCCCGCCTTGCCCAATCCGCTTGACGACAACGGCCACAGGGCAACAACAAGCGCGAAAGAGCTGATCGCCCAGGTGAGGAACACCAACGTCAAGAGCCCCGAATATCGACCGTCTGCGTACTCGCTCACCATGCGCCAGGACGGCGAGAATTCCGGGCTGATGACATGCAGCAGGATCAACGCTCCGCAAGATATTGCTATCGCAAGTAGAGCGACTTGCGCAGCCGGCGCGCCCCAGGGCTCGGCAGCTGCCTGTGTGGCGAATGTCTCCATGTGTGACTCCTTGATCCAGCATTTCGATTCCTGCAGAGCGTTTGCGCGCACTCCTGCGAGGAAATTAGACTTTTCCGGCCGAGGCCGCCTCGATCACTGCGACGTCGATCTTTTTCATAGTCATCATCGCATCGAAGGCGCGCTTGGCCACATCACCGCCGGCAGCCATCGCCTCGCTCAGCACGCGCGGGGTGATCTGCCAGGAAACACCCCATTTGTCCTTGCACCAGCCACATTCGCTCGCTTGGCCGCCATTGCCGACGATGGCGTTCCAATAGCGGTCGGTCTCGTCCTGATCGTCGGTCGCGATCTGGAACGAGAAGGCCTCGTTGTGCTTGAAGGCGGGACCGCCATTGAGGCCGATACAGGGGACGCCGGCGACGGTAAACTCCACAACCAGCACTTCGCCAGCCTTGGTAGACGGGTTGTCGCTCGGAGCGCGATGGATCGCGCCCATGGCGCTGTCGGGAAACGTCGCGGTGTAGAAACGCGCGGCGGCTTCCGCATCCTTGTCGTACCACAGGCAGACCGTGTTCTTGGCGATCTCACTCTTGGTCATGTCGTGTCCTTTCGCTTTCATTCGGGACCAAATTGGCTCTCCTGCGCAGATGTCTCTGCAGCCGCGCAGGACTTTGCTCAAATCGAGCATTCCCTGTGCCTTGTCATCGACCCGCTGAGCTAAAGACGCCGGCCGTGCTTCTGCGCCGACATGCGGTGCAGAAATATTTGCGGAGGTCGGGTCAGGATCCATGAACTGAACGAAAATCTCGGATGACGGCTTCGAGCCCGGAGCGGATCTTTGTCAGCCGGTCAATGCGGCGGTGAAGACCGCCAATTGAGCGTCGAAAGCACGCTTGTAGGCGGGTCGCGCTTCGGCGCGGGCGACGTAGGCAGAGAGGTTCGGATATTCGTCCAGCATACCCGACGGCTTCAACCTTTGCAGCACGTGCACCATCATCAGGTCGCCCGCGCTGAACGCGCCATCGAGCCAGTCGGCATCGCCGAGGCGGCCGGAAAGTTGGCCCAGCCGGTTGCGGATGCGATCCTCGACGAGAGGTATGCGTTGCGCGGTCCAGGACTTGTCGCCCTCAAGAAACCTGGCGGTTGCGAATTCCAGTATCGGCGGCTCCACCGTATTGAGCGCGGCGAACATCCATGTGATCGCGCGTACCCGGGCATTCGCATCTGCCGGCAACAGGCCCGCATGACACTCCGCGATGTGGAACACGATCGCCCCCGTCTCGAACAGGGCGAGATCGCCTTCTTCGTAGGTCGGAATCTGCCCGAAAGGATGAAGTGCCAGATGTGCGGGTTCCTTCATCGCACGAAACGAAACAAGCCGAACCTCATAGGGCTGGCCCACTTCTTCGAGCGCCCAGCGAACGCGCGTATCGCGCGCCAGCCCCTGGCCGCGATCGGGCGACCGTTCAAAGGCGGTAATGGTGATGGTCATCGTGAGCCTCCTCCTGGCGAAAATCATCGGCTGCGGGGCTGGCAAGCTGTCAAGGCAAACTCACCGAGACTGACGACATCACGTTCCCTGTCCCCGCGTCGGGTGGCCGGCCGGCAACAGCCGGCCCAGCTTTCCGCGCCGACGAGCGGTTGTTGAAGTGCGTGCTCACGCGCCGGGAATGGGCAAAAGCGGCATCACCTCCACGGTGTCGCCAGGAAAGATCGTGAAGTGCGGATGGCCTTCGAACATCTTCGCCGCAGCTTCATGCGAAGAAGCGCGCACGACGGTGAAAGCGGTCAGTTCGTTGGCAGCGTCCGTCACGCCATCTCGCGAAACACGCTTGGTCTTCCCAAGCGGGCCGCCATCGGCGACGATGGCGTCTTGATGCTTTTCCACCCAGGCTTTCCAGGCGGCGAGGCCTTCCTGTTCTTTCGCGCGCCGTTCGTCGTCGGACATCGCCATCCAGGTCTTCAAGCGAGGGCTCGTTTTGTTGCCGAGGAAGACCGCGACAAAGGTGTCGTTGGCGATCGAGGTCATTAGTTGGGTTTCCTTCGATGTTGTCGACCAGGAGAAAACAGCTCGATTGCCTCAAGGACGGCGGAGGTGGCGCCGTCCCGACACGAGGATGAAGATTTTTCGCCGGCCGCCCAGCAACACGCGGCGACCGGCCTCAGGCCCACATGTCTGCCACAGTCCGGCCGTCGTGAAGCAGATCCTCGAAGCTGCCGAGGCCATCGAAATGGTCGATCGGCAGGTGGGCGACTGGGCCGGGCGCGGTCAGGCGCAAGTTGGCGGCCATGCGCAACCGGCCGGTCGGCTCGAGCTGCAGGCCGCGCCAGCAGATCACGCACCCGCAGCTACTGCAAAAGTGGATCTCCAGCGCATGCCGCGCCTTCTCTTTGCGCTTGTAGGCCGTTGTTGGCCCGGAAATGCTGATCCGTTCGCCTTCGTAGTCATAGATCCAGAGCACGCCGTAGCGTCGGCACAGCGTACAATTGCAGGCCGTCACCGATGCCGGCATGCCATCAAATGTCCAGCGAACCGCTTTGCAGTGACATGTTCCTTCGAGCATTGGCAAATCTCCTTGTGATCAGGCGAGCGCTTCCAACAACCCGGTCGCAATGCCGTGGCGGCGTGACCTTTCATGACGACGAGATCGTAGATGTAAATCTCCCGCTGCTGCCGCTCGAACTTGTCGAGCACATAGGCGGCGAGGCCGCCCACAACCTCATCCTGGGTCGTAGCGACGATCGCAATGAAATGAACTCTAGTCAGGAGTTGAGTAAGACAGGCGTCGCTGGGAACGGCGCGCTGGTAGGTCTCCATCTCGCCGAAGGCCTCCCCAAACACGCGAAGCAACGCTTTGAGCTAGGAGATGTCGGCGCCGTTCACGCGCCGGATGGCGAAGGCGGAAGATGGCGGCATCGCAACTCCTGTGGCGTCGACAAGCTCTCGATCTGCGCGCGAATATGCACCGCCTCGGCCGGCGTGTTGGCGAGCGCGATCGCCCGATCAAAAGCGATGCGGGCCTCCTCGGCGCGGCCGAGCTCCTTCAGGAAGGCCCCACGAGCCCCGTGAAAATAGAAATAGCCTCCGAGTTTCGCCGCCAGCGGCTCGATCATGGCTAGCGCTTCGGCGGCGCTGCGCGATTTCGAGACGGCGACGGCGCGATTGAGCGTGACGACGGCCGAGGGCTGCATACGCTCGAGCGCCCCATAGAGCAGCTCGATCTGCGCCCAGTCGGTTTCCGCGAAGGTCGACGCACGGGCATGTAAGGCGGCGATCGCCGCCTGCGCCTGATAGGGACCGGGCCGGCGATGCCGTAGCGCCTTGTCGACGAGGGCGAGGCCCTCCGCAATCATGCGACGGTCCCAAAGCTTGCGGTCCTGCTGCTCGAGCAGCACGACGGCGCCATCGGCGTCGAAGCGCGCGGCGGCGCGCGCGTGTTGCAGCAGGACGAGGGCGGCAAGCCCCATGATCTCCGGCTCAGTCGGGAACAACCGAAGCAGGAGCCGGCAGAGGCGGATCGCCTCCTCGCAGAGCGGGGCCCTGGCGCCCTGCTCCGCCACATCAGTCGTGTAGCCCTCGTTGAAGAGGAGGTAGATCATGGCGGCCACTGCGGCGAGGCGCTCGCTGCGCTCGATGGTGCCCGGCGCCTCGAATGGCGTCTGTGCGGCGGCAACGCGCGCCTTGGCGCGCGTAATGCGCTGCTCCATGGCCGCTTCCGTCACCAGAAAGGCGCGGGCGATTTGCCTGACGCTGAGGCCCGAGACAATGCGCAAGGCGAGCGCGATCTGTTGCGTCGCCGGCAGTGCGGGATGACTGCACACAAACAGGAGCCGCAGAATGTCGTCGCGGTAATCGGCCTCGTCGATCCGCTCGACGGTTTCGCCCTCGGCGTCGGAGAGATCGGAGATCGCCTCGTCCGACGGCAGAGGCTGGAGGCGGCTTTGTTTGCGCACCGTATCGATGCCGGCATTTTTGCCGACCATGATGAGCCATGCCGCGGCGTCGCGAGGCGGCCCGTTCTTCGGCCAGGACTTCAGCGCTCTGAGAGAGGCTTCCTGGAAGGCCTCTTCGGCCGCGTCGAAATCGCGGAAGTTGCGCAGGAGCGCGGCCATCGCCTGCGGGCGGGCGGCGGCGATGGCGCCGCCGATCCAGTCGCCTTCGCTCACGACACGGCCTTTTCCGGGAAAAACGCCGCCACGGGCCGTATTTCGTATGAGCCGCCCGGGTTCACCGCCGCGAGTTCGCGCGCGAAGCCGAGCGCCTCCTCGAGCGTGTCGCAATCGACGATGTAAAAGCCCAAGAACTGTTCCTTGGTTTCGGCGAATGGTCCGTCGATGACGAGGGGCGGCTCGCGATCCTTGCGCAGCGTGGTCGCCGCCGTGGTCGGCAGAAGGCGCGCCACGGGTCCCAGCCTGCCCTGCCGCTGGTGCTTTTCCATCACTGCGCCGAGCTTGGCCATGACGGCGTCGTCGTGCTCCTTCGACCAGGCGCAGGTCACTTTTTCATCGTGATAACAGAGGATGGCGTATTGCATGGCGCAAAGTTCCCTCGATTCCGCGGTTCCGTCAGGCCTTCTGGTTTTTCGTCGCCTCGGCCAAGACCCGCTCCTCCTGCGCCCTGAGCTCCGGCGTGAAGGCGTCGCCGAAGTCGTCCGCCTCAAATACGGGACGGATCTCGACCTCGGTTGTCTCGTCATGCGGATTTGGACAGCGCTTGAGCCAGGCGACCGCCTCGGCCATGTCCTTCACTTTCCACAACCAGTAGCCGGCGATCAATTCCTTGGTCTCGATGAACGGGCCGTCGATAACCGTGCGATCCTTGCCGGAGAAGCGCACCCGTTTGCCCTTCGAGCTGGGATGGAGACCGTCGCCTGCAAGCAGGACGCCAGCCTTGACCAGCTCCTCGTTGTAATTGCCCATGGCGGTCAGCAGATCCTTGCCCGGCATCTCGCCAGTCTCCGACGCCTTGCTCGCCTTGACGATAACCATGACTTTCATGGGGATGCCTCCTTCTACCGAATGGTTGGCCCGCCCCGCGGGAGAGCGAAAGGCGCGCCATGCTTTGAAGACGTGCGGCCGACAGCATTCCCGACATCGCGGCCTCGCGCCGGGTGTTCTGCTGGAGCGGCGCCTCTCGCCGAACGCCGAACAGCGCCGCAACTACGATAAACGGTTCTGCGCGGGCGAGCGCTTGTTCTGCTTTGGCTGCCGCGCCGTTCCAAGAACGTCGAAGAGCCACGCCAAGCCAGTATCCATCATAGAGACTTTAGTTAGGAGCGACGGCGGTGAGGCGGAAGCGGGGGAGCTGCAGTGGAGGATCCAGGGCCACGACCCCAAAGCGGGCCGCGTGCATCGCGACGAACCGCCTCGGCATCGCGGAGACGAGTTCAGTCTCGGCAATGACGGCGAGTGCAAACATGAAGTTCGGGACAGTCAGCGCGATCCGCCGCGAATAGCCTCGCTTCACTAGTCCCTCGTCGACAATACCCAGTGAGCGAGACCACCAAATGCTGCATGTCGCAATACCGTTCGCTTCAGTGTAGGCGAAGCGCTACTTTTTTCCGGGCGAAACGGCGCGTAGCCGCGTCGCATCGACCGAAAAAGCACAGGATCGACAAAATGACAGTCTCACGACGTTCAGCGCTCGCCGCGGCAGGCGCGGGTCTCGCATCCTCGGCGACGCCGTTCGCGGCGAGAGCTTGCAACATGCCGACCTGAATCGACCCCAGGCTGCCGCCCCCTGCAAAGACGAACGCCGTTTTCTTGAATTCCTCGGGCATGTGTCGCTCCTTAAGTTCTTTAACAAAGCGGGAAAAGCCGTCGTCAGTCTTTCGACAAAAGTCCTTCCCGCGCATCTCTCGTTCAAGCATCGGAGAGTGCTATCCAAAGATAGCTCGCAGCCGATTGAGTCCTGCAAAATCAACAACTTGCGCCATCCGGCGCTGTGGTGGCGTAGTTCATTGATTTCACTGTATGTTTCCACAGATAGGGCTATTTTTGGGTAGCACTCTCAAGCATCGCCACCGCCCCAGGCGCAACTCAAGAACGACAGGAACGCCCTGGATCGGAAGGTCCTGCAGGCGCCGGGCGTGCCAGCTATGACGCGATGTTGATGCTCCTCCACACTCGGGGCATGACCGTACCCCGGCTCCGTCTGCCGATACGAGCCACCGGTTCTCCCGAAATACAACGCTGTGCACGACAACTCCCAGCGCAAAGGCCAAATTCAATTTCTTCGTCATACCCTTTTGAACGCCAAGCTCCGCCTTGGCAATGCAAAGCACGTAAAGCGACGCAGACCCTATTTAGTAGATTCGAATTGTGGGAAAAACCGGCGGGCCTTCGAAAGTCAGGCCTTCGCCGGTCTCGCGCCTTTCCGCGGACGGTGTTTTGGAAAGGACAGGACATGCGGACGCTTTCAGTTTGGACGCTGACCTTGTCGCTGCTCGGCGCAATCGCTACGGCGGCGGCGCAAAGCCCGGAGCTTTTTGGGCCGCGCGGCAAAGACCGCGGCGTCGCGGCGGTCGCGAACGGCCGGCCGCCGCTCTACGCCGGGCTCAGCGAATTAAAGATGCAGGTTACGACGCGGAGCGACGCCGCGCAGGATTACTTCAATCAGGGTTGGCGGTTAATTTGGGCATTCAATCACGCGGAAGCGCGGCGATCATTTCGCGCGACCCAGTATCTCGACCCCGAATGCGCCATGTGTTTTTGGGGCGAAGCCTTGGCGCTCGGACCAAATATCAACGATCCGATGCATGATGACGCGATCGCGCCCGCCTTTGACTATAGCCGCAAGGCGCTATCGCTCCGTCCCGGAACAACTGAATTGGAGGCGGCGCTGATCGACGCGCTCACCGCGCGCTACGCCAAGGCGAGCGCGGCGGATCGCGCGGCGCTCGATCGCAAATGGGCCGCGGCGATGGGCAAGGTCGCGGAGAAATTCCCGCGCGATCCGAACGTGCTGACGCTCTACGCCGACGCGCTGATGAACACGCAGCCTTGGGATTATTGGGAGGCGGGCGGCGAAACGCCGAAAGGGCAAGGCGCCAAGATTGTCGATTTGTTGGCGCGCGCGCTATCGCTCGATCCCGACCATATCGGCGCGGCGCATCTCTACATCCATGCGCTGGAGGCCTCGGCCCACCCGGAGAAAGCCGAGGCGGTCGCGGATCGCCTTCGCGGCGCGGCGCCGGGCGCGGGCCATCTCGTTCACATGCCGGCGCATATTTATCTTCGCCTGGGACGCCATCAGGATTCGATCGCGGTCAATCGCGACGCCATAGCCGCTGATGAAGCCTTTCTTGCGCGCGCCGGCGACGCGGCAAGCGCGATCTATCGCTTCGGCTACTACCCGCATAATCTGCATTTCTTGTTGGCGTCGGCGCAGATGGCTGGCTTGCGCGATGACGCGATCTCCGCCGCCGCCAGGCTCGGCGCCCTAACGTCCGAACGGGTGTCACACGACCTTCCCTGGGTGCAGGCCATCCAAACGGCGATCTACACCGCGCATGCGCAATTCAGCGACGCGGAAACGATTCTGGCCCTTAAGCCGCCGGGCGATCAACTGCCTTTCGTCCGGGGCTTCTGGCATTATTCGCGCGGCGTCGCTTTTGCATCTCGGGCTGACACGGAGGCGGTCGGCCAGGAAATCGCCGCCATAAAACAGCTCCGCGCGCATGAAGAAATCAGCCGGCTGGAGGCGCTGCTTTTTCCCGCGCGAACCGTGCTTGAAATCGCCGAACGCGTCATCGCCCTCCGGCTTGCGCAGACGAAAGGAGAGTTCACGACAGCGGAAAGCGAATTGCGGCGGGCGATCGAACTGCAGGACGCTTTGCCGTATATGGAGCCGCCCTATTGGTATTATCCGATACGCCAGACGCTCGGCGCGGTGTTGCTGCAAAGCGGCCGCGCGAACGAGGCGGCGCGAATCTTCGAGAAGACGTTGCGCAAGTCGCCGCGCAACGCCTGGGCGCTCTGGGGACTCTGGCGGGCGCAAGAAGCGGTGGGCGATTCCAGGGCCTTTGAAACGCATGCCGCTTTCAGGAAGGCATGGCTCGGGCCCGAAACGCTGCTCAAACTGGACCGACTGTGAGCCCCTTCATTGACGCTAATAGCATCGTAGCGCTTGCCCGTGTTTGCGAATTCAGAACCTTTTCGCTAACGCTCCGCGCGGATTTTGATCCATTCGGTCAAAAATCCGCTCTTGGAGGATTCTCGTTTAGATGTATCGTGACATCGGCGGTTGCTCCCCGACGTGGCCGTCTACAACCCGACAGCCGCCGGCCGACGTGACGGGCCACTAGGGTGCATTGTTCGCCTCGCACCAATGTTCGGAAGCGGTGTCTGGTGTTCGCGGAACAGCGAACTATCTGGATCGCCCAGATCGCACGCGATCCTTCGACGTGCTAGCCGCCGTGCGGCGTCTGCGATTGCCCGATTGGGCGCTCGCATCGAAGCACTCCGCCAGTATGTCGAAGAGCCATGCGAGTCCTAAGTCGGCCATCGCGGCCTTCGACGCGACGATGCGGACCGGGTCGGGCCTCCACGGCAGCGGAACGGGAAGTGCCACAAGACCGAAGCGTTGGGCATGCCGCGCCACGAGGTGACGCGGTAACGTCGCCACCAGATCCGTGTCGGCGAGCTGCGCCAGCGCCAGCATAAAATTGGGCACGGTGAGCGCGACGCGGCGCGAATGCCCCATCTCGGCCAGCCTGGCGTCGACGACCCCATGCGCGTCGCCGACGGCTGAGACCAGCATGTGCGGTGCTGCAAGGTAAGTGTCGAGGCTCAGCTTGCGCGCCAGCTGATGGCCCGCACGCATGGCCACGATGAAATCCTCCTCGAACAACAAGCGATCGACGAACCGCGGCGGCAGCGGCCCGATCGGCAGCACGGCGAGGTCGAGCCTGTGCGCATCGAGCTCGGCCAGTGTCGTGTGCCAGACCTGGCTCGTCGGCTTGCCGTGATGCTGGGGCATGAGCTGCAGAAGACGAATATCGACGCCTGGGGCCGCTTGCGCCAGAAGGGCGAAAAGCGGCGAAAGAAAAACCGCCGTGATGGCGTCGGGCGCGCCGATGGTGAACGAGCGCCGCGATGTCCTCGGATCGAAAGGTTCGGCCGCAGAAACGATTCCGTCGACCCGGCTCAGAACCTCCGCGACCGGCGCGGCTAGCGCGAGCGCGCGCTCCGTCGGTTTCACGCCGCTTGGAACCTTCAGGAACAACGGATCGTGCAGCAACTGCCGCAGCCGGCGCAGTCCGTGGCTGACGGCGGATGGTGTGAGGTTGAGGCGGTCGGCTGCGCGCGCGACGTGCCCTTCCTCCAACACGGTGTTGAACAGCACCAGGAGACCGAGGTCGATGCGGATGAGCTGAGCGGGCTTCAGCATGGTGCTGAGACCTTATCACTGGCTTCACGACGATTATGAGGCCATCTCTCCGCCATCTCAATCGAAGTCGGCCTGTCGGCCGGTGCCTGTCCAAGGAACACATCCATGATCAACGAGTACGATGAAGTGACCAGCCCCGCCGGACTGACACGGCGGGCCACTCTCGCAGGTGTGGGAGCGATGGCCGCCACGGGCTCGGCGAGTGCCGCCGATCCGGTCGTCGCCGATCTCGTCACGCGCGCCGCCGAAAAGAACGCTGCTTTCATGAACGGCGAAATGCAGCGCTGGCACGAACTCGCCCGCATCGCCCGGGATTTCACCCTGATGCAGCCGTTCGGCGGCCCGGCGAGCAGCGGCTTCGACGCGAGCCCGGCGCGACTGAAGGACATGGCGCGCACCTTCAAGTGCGGCAAGACCAGCCTTGAGCTTGAACACGCCTACGCGTCCCACTCCATGATCGTCCTGGCCATGATCGAGCGACAGACGGCCGAGGTCGGGGGGCTGCCAGAGCAGGATTGGTCGCTGCGCGTGACCGAGGTTTACCGGAAGGACGGCTCCGATTGGCAGCTGGTGCACCGCCACGCCGACCCACTGGTTCGACGCCGAACGCTGGAGCAGACGGCTGCGCTCGCACGCGGAGGGGAGGAGAAAGGTTCAGCCTCATTCTCTGTAGCGAGCGAGCCTATGGCGGCAACATCCGCGCTCGCAAAAGCTCCGGACCGGCGCGACCGTACATGGCTCGCTTGAGAGTTTTCAAGCGATTGATCTGTCCTTCCGTTTGGCCAATGCTCCAACGCTCGGTGACCGCGTTCCTCACCGCATCAATATCTCTGCGCAAGGTGCGGGCGAACCGTTTCGTCGCGTAAAGGCCGGATTGGTACGCATCCTTCAGCCAGCGGCCAAGCTTCGCAACATTCTTGCTCCGCAGAATTCCCCGAAACCGCATGGCGAGCCGGCGCATTGCAGCGAAGCCCGGCCATTCGCTTTTCAGCGCATCGACCTTCGCCCCCTGACCGTTTGTCAACAATCCGCGTGGCTTGACGCAGAGCGCCGCGGCAACGATCGGCGAAATCAACCGCCCGGTCGCCGGATCGACGGGGTGCGCCGTCGCAATGGCAGGCGCAGGCCGCGCTGCGTTGCGTTTGGGGCAGCGCCATTTCGCCAGCAAACGTTCGAGGTTCGAGTAACTTCCGGTGTAGCCGTGGGATTTGATCTATTGAAACAATCGCCGGCCGCGCACGCAACCTTCCGCCCAGCGGCGCGACAGGTAGTCTTCGAAATAGCGAGGCGAACTCGCTTTCGGGGCTGAAGCATTCCGCTGTGGAAGCATGTCGGCTCGGATCCATTTGGCAATCGTGCGGCGATCGAAACCGGTCTGCCGCGCGATATTGGCGACGGTTTTTCCTTCGCCATGCAAGGCATGGACCCGCTCAAAGATCGCTTGCCTTGAACTCCGGTTCGCCATTCTGGCGAGGTAGCGATGCTCAGTGCCTCCATGTTTATCCCGCGGGCTACATGAAATCATCGGCTCGCTATCGCCGTCGCCGTCCGCTGGCAACAAGGGGCGCACAGATGATCCGGCGGCGCGCGGCTGAGTTGCGTCTGAATGGCTTCGCGCAGGTTTTGGAGGATATGGAAGCGGTCGGCGACCTGACGCGCCCAAGGCGCGCCTTCATGCGCGCCCTGGGCGAACGAACCGCAGCGATCGCGGCTGATGATCTCGATCTCGGGACGCTGCTCGAGCCATTCCGATATGCTGGCCGACGAACGATCCGGCAAAACGTCGACCACATGACGCCGCTCCAGGTCCACGACGATGGTCCCGTAAGTGGAGCCCTTGCGCCAAGCCCAATCGTCGACGCCCACCACTCGAACGGCTGTCTCGGCGCGCTGCGTTTTTGCCCAGCGCTTGAGATGGCGCAGGATCGTATCATCGCTCGCCGGCAAGCCGATGCGCTCAAATAAGCGTTCGCCTGGTCGGCCGCCAACTCCATGGCCGAACAAATGAACGAGTTCCGCGGCCCGCCGGGTGCGGCGCGCAAGAGGCGCGGCGATTTCGGGCAATTGCTCGACAAACGTCAGGCGCTGGCAAGCTGTATTGCGACATCGCCAGCGTCGCATGCGAAGCTTCACCATCACGCCTGCGCCTTGCGCTGGCAGGTCTTGAAGACGACGCTCATGCCACCCGTGCCGGTAGGTTGACTGCTTGCCGCAGTCGGGACAGGAACCCGACCCTTCCCGGCGCGCCGAAATAATCCATTGGCCGTCGACCTGTTCGGCATCCAAAATTCGCACGCCAGTCCAGGAGCCCACCGCGATTTCCTCTGCATAAGCCAAGTTAGAGATAGCTCGACGTCCGAGCAAGTCAGCCACAGAGAGTGAGGATGAACGTATTTGCAGCAAGTACGAGACTCAAGCCCCTTTTGGTCTCGCCATTTCCAGCAGCGGCCGTCCGAAGCCAGGCCAGTCTCACGATTTCGTAAATTGTGACACTCACGGCGGATAGCGTCGCGGCAATCCGGCGTCCTGATCGATATCGAGCTCCGTAATCGACGATCGCGTCCTTGTTCAGACATCTCTGCAATTGATCGACTCATGCAGCGACGCCGGCTTCGAAACTGAACCGTTGTGAGTTGTTCTCAAGAGCGAATTTTTTTGGATGAATGAAACGATTCTGGATGCGGAGCGTTTACGAGAAGGCGAATGTTGCATTGCACCTAAATTATGGGCGCTACGCACAACATTCAGCCACAGCGACGAGAGTCTTCTCACTGAGAACGACAGGAGACGTTGATGGCAAACATCATTGCAGTCTTCCCGGGCCTCCGCCTTGACCTGCAGATAACCCTCGCAGCTTGCAAGGCTGGCGAAATCGGAACTCTCGATCTGGGATGGACCGACGATGACGCCGCGATCCTCCCTCCAATTTACAAGCTTCGCAGCATGATGGGACAACGCCGGGCGATGAAGTGTTCGGCGGGCCATGTTTAGCGCGCCAGCACCCAGCACCAGCCTTGGGCCGCCTGCAACGTTCCTGCAAGGCCGAGCGCCAATTCTGCTTCTCGCAGGACTCTACGTTTGCAAAGCAGCAAACCTGCTGAAG
>Ga0209347_1003080_pt1 | contig 20304 bp, 16 predicted proteins | sample AutmiccommuBRH23_FD_187382 | JGI IMG/M metagenome (GOLD analysis project Ga0209347, IMG submission 187382) | Deep subsurface microbial communities from Mt. Terri, Switzerland - Autotrophic microbial communities BRH/23 (SPAdes) (version 2) | ecosystem: Environmental > Aquatic > Deep subsurface >...
CCCATTATAATACCTCCTTTTTGCATCAGATACTTATTAAATTGGGTTAACCCGTAGTTAATCTTATGTTAAACTTATTTAGATTGTTACATTTCCAAGTAAGAACCTTAGAGCGAAGCGCTATTACAGTCTTACTCTGCCCGGCGCGCACAACGCAGCCAAAGGCCGTTTTTCTCCGCATCTATAGCAATAAAAAAAACCTTGCCGCAATGGACAAGGTTTCTCAATTCATTTTGGTGCGGATGAGAGGACTTGAACCTCCACGGAGTTACCCGCCAGATCCTAAGTCTGGTGCGTCTGCCAATTCCGCCACACCCGCATAGTTATTGAAGTTGCATAAATGATTCTAACATACCCGCTATGGGGTGTCAAGGAGTTCATTCTGGTAAAAAAGTTCATAGAAATCGCTATTTCTGAAAATCTTATGCCATAAACACATTTTCATTATGCCATTTTAAAAACTGCTGCGAAGGTCTTTCCTGAATGTTTTCAGGTATCTCAGCTAAGTTCTTTCCATGAAATGCGTAGTACTCTTTCCCATTTCCATAATCCTCTTTAATTCTTTTACTTACTTCAATATGTAAATCCTCATCTATGGTTATATACCCTCTATCAAATAATTTCCTTTATTTTCTAATTGTATTATTGATTCAATTGTATTTCAATAAAGGTTCTATGGCACATCAAGTCAAGGTTGAACAGGTTGCTCTTTTGTTTTCCCTTCCAATGTTTCATATAAATTAAGAGAGGGCGATTACTCGTCCCCTCAACCGTTCGTAGCTTCCCGGCACATAATTCTTTTTGCCCCCCATCCGACCCGGGGGTAGAAAAACGTCATCTGGCTAGGCGCACGGCGTGGCACAACCGGAGGCGCACCTCCGCTCCCGGCCGTCCGTGGCCTCCGCGGAGCCTTGCCATCCGTGGCAAATGTGGGTGTGTACGTCGAGGATTGTGCCACGCCGCGCAACGACGTCAGATGGCGTTTTTCTCAGCATGCACAACGCTAAGCATCCCGACACCAACTCAAAAAGCCTTCGGAAATTATCTCTCCGAAGGCTCTACTCACAACATGGTGAGCCATCGCGGGCTCGAACCGCGGACACCCTGATTAAAAGTCAGGTGCTCTACCAACTGAGCTAATGGCTCGTATGGCTGGGGCGGCTGGACTCGAACCAACGCATGCGGGAGTCAAAGTCCCGTGCCTTACCAACTTGGCGACGCCCCAAAAGGCAATTGACAATTGACAATTGACAATTGACAATTAAAAAACAAAAATTAACTATTTACTATTACTTAAACAATTGTCAATTGTACATTATCAATTGTCAATTGAATTGTTTGGGGTGGCTGATGGGAATCGAACCCACGAGTGCAGGAGCCACAATCCTGTGTCTTAACCGCTTGACTACAGCCACCATAAAAAATATATTTACATTTTCTGCTTTTTAATGGCGCGCCTAGGAGGACTCGAACCTCCGACACACGGATTAGAAGTCCGTTGCTCTATCCACTGAGCTATAGGCGCAAATGGAGCGGGTGATGGGAATCGAACCCACACGACTAGCTTGGAAGGCTAGGGCTCTACCATTGAGCTACACCCGCATCTTAACATGTCTACTTGCCAGCGTCCGCAAACTCGAACATAATGGTCGGGATGACAGGATTCGAACCTGCGACCCCTTGCTCCCAAGGCAAGTGCGCTACCAAGCTGCGCTACATCCCGCCAAACTGACAATGAATAGTATAACTCAAAAACACTCGAGCGTCAATACTATATAACATGCCTGTATTTACCCTAAGAATCGTTAATCCACATTACAATCTTATTACTGAGTTATACGCCCTTATAACGTTTTTTTCTAACCGCCATAGGGCGAGACAAGCCTTACCGAATAAATTTAAGTATATCACATCAATAGATATTCCTCAACCGACTTTATCCTGACCAATTCAACTCACAAATATACGGTACAAGGCCGTTTTTTCCTATATCCACTATCCCGTAAGACCTTTTGCTCCCTCCACGTGGAATCGAAACGCTCCCGGGATTAATCAAGTATCCCTGGGGCAGCCGTGTAATCTCCGGGACATGGGAGTGGCCATAAATAATCAGGTCATATTTCCCATCCCGTAATTTTTCCGCCAACCTGGAGTTGCCGGATTTTACACCATACGTGTGCCCATGGGTTACCAGTATCTTAAACCCTTCAATTTCTATCTCTTCTTCATTAGGTCCCTGCTGATGCCAGTCACAGTTACCAACTACAGCAATTACTTTGATACCAGCTTCCCGACTTACGCTAAGGGCATCTCTAAAATAATCTCCGGCATGGATTAGCAACTCTATAGGTCCCATCTGTTTCATAGCCCGGCGTAGAAACTCCGCTTTCCCGTGGCTATCGCTCACAACTCCGATCCGCATTGCTCCTTCTCAATCCCTTCTTCAAAACCCCGGAAAACATCTTTTACTTTGGTCAGGGCCCGGCCGCGGTGGCTGATTCTGTTTTTTATCTCTGGATTCAGCTGGGCAAAAGTCTGGTCGTATTCCGAGAGATAAAACAACGGGTCATAACCAAAACCATTATCACCCATCATCTCATAGCCGATTACCCCTTCACATGTCCCTTCAGCCGTTTGCAGCTCGCCCCATGGGGTGGCAATGGCAATGACACATCTAAACCTGGCAGTCCTTTTGTCACCCGGTACCCCTTCCAATAATGAAAGCAATTTTTTATTATTATCCAAATCATTTTTCCCTTCACCGGCAAAACGGGCGGAATAAACCCCTGGTGCGCCGTCAAGGTAATCAACCTGCAAACCTGAATCGTCTGCAACAGCAATCAAACCTGCTGCTTCTGCCACAGTTGTGGCTTTTTTAATGGCGTTTTCTTCAAAAGTCAGGCCATCCTCAATAATCTCCCCTATCTGCGGGAAATCCTTTAATGACAAGACCTCCACATCCACATCGTTCAGAATAGCCTTAAGCTCTTTTACTTTTCCCTGGTTCCCTGTGGCTAGCACAATCTTCATCGTCTTTATTCTCTCCCTATTCTACACATGCACGGGTATTTTTGTTCCCAATTCATGCAGGACCTGTTTTTGCACAGCTATCAGTTCCCGAACACCTTTTTCAGCCGCTGCCAGGAGGACATCCAATTCGGCCCGGCTAAAGGGCTGGCCCTCTGCCGTCCCCTGGACCTCAACAAATTCACCGCTTTCGATCATGACTACATTCATATCAACTTCCGCTATGCTATCTTCACTGTAAGCCAGGTCCAGCAGAATCTCCCCGCGCACTTTACCCACGCTGACAGCCGCCAGATACCCCAATAAAGGCATTGTTTGAAGACTGTTCCGCTCCAGCAAGACCCCCAGAGCATCAACCAAAGCTACAAAAGCACCGGTTATTGAAGCTGTCCGGGTACCGCCATCAGCTTGGATTACATCACAATCAATCAATATTGTACGTTCACCCAAAGCCGCTAAATTGACAACAGACCTCAGGGCGCGGCCCACCAGCCGCTGGATTTCGTGGGTCCTGCCGGTAATCTTGCCTTTGGCTGCTTCCCTGACAATCCTGACAGCAGACGATCTGGGCAGCATAGAATACTCTGCCGTAACCCACCCTCTGCCTTCCCCCTTCATAAAAGGCGGAACCTTTTCTTCAACAGTGGCTGTACAGATTACTTTGGTATCACCTATTTCGATTAAGGCCGAGCCTTCTGCATGCTTAATGTAATTCCTGGTTATTTTTACAGGCCTTAATTGGTCGGCCCGCCTTCCATCGTTTCTTTCCATTATATATCCTCCTATAATACGGTCAAAAGACCGGTCTTTTCATACAGTGTTTAGGCTTATACTTTTATTGCTGAAGGGGCGTGGAGCAAGGCAAAAGGTTCGTCAAGGTCACATGATAATTCTTGTCCTGCTTCACCGACAAACCCTACCAAGATATAAAGCTTCTCAATGGGATCCCATTTAAACTCCTTCAGCAGGCGGAACCCGTGGATGTCACCAGTCTTACGGACATGAAGCCGCGGACCGGTGCAAACCCATCCTCTGCAGCCAATATTAATAGTCCGTTCATCCAGATAGGATATAACTTCATCGGCGGCAATTAAGTCCATGACCTTCTTCTCTACTTCGTCCAGATCAATTTCCGGTTGTTCCTCGAACTCCAGCACAAAGCCATGTTTTATATCACTGTGGGCTTCAGGTTTATCGATACCCATTTCCGCCAGGACCAGTGACGTCAGGTCCTCGGCGCTATGAGCCATCTTCCTGTATTTAAGGGATTTAAACACTATGTTGACAATGTCATCAGGAAACGGCCCAAAAACCCCCGGGCGGGTAACAATAACCTCTTCACCTACCCCGATAAGTACCTCGGCGTTTATCTGCAGCACCGGATAAAGCAGATCAAAATGTTCAAGGACTACCCGGCGGTCATGAGCAACAGCCTTTTTCACAGCTTCGGCAATTTTCCAGGGTTGGGTAAAAGCAGCCTCAAATCTCACATCTACATGGTACGTGTGAGATTTGAAGTAGTTATCATCGGCGTCCCTGATTAAAGGCATGGGCCTGACGTTAATTCCGTTGTCGTCATTAGTTAGCTCCAAACCGGGAAAAATGCCCCGGATAAGCAGGGATTTACCAGCCCCCGCATCTCCAACAAGTCCAATTAATTTGTCCATAGGATCCACGTAACGATGGGATATGCTTCTCCCCAGTTCAACTATTCTGGTTTTTCCGCGCGGCGCGAAATATGCCGCATGCATTAGGTATTCATGAGCGGCTACCCGCATTTGGCCACACCTCTTTAAACGATGTAATTTTGATTCAGCGAAGTATATTCTCCAAAATAACTTCTAAAAAAGGGGCATGCTGCTGAGCCCCATAAACATCTGTTTCACCGATATCTCCCGATACCCGGGGGCGTTTAATGGTTACCTTTACAGCCAGTGCCGGATCGAAATATATAATGTCAAGAATGTCTTCCTCGGGTATGTCGTATATCCTGCTGACCAAAGCACGGTTAATGGCTTTAGCCTCTTTAGCCTGTTCATACCACCTCGGTTCTTTAAAAAGAATGTCAAAAGTCAGTTCATAGGGCCCGGCATTCTTGCTTCTAATTACACTAGCCACATCAACAAGTTTTACTGGCATCCTTACCCCTCCCCCATTTGCATAATTTCCATTGGAAACAGGGAGCAGGGGTCCTGCACCCCGATAAGGTGGTAGATATTAAAATTATAAACCTCACCTGCTTTTAGATCGGAAGGGGAATACAAAAATGCCAGATTTCCCGCCGTTGATATTCTTCCGGGGTAACCGTAGTGGAGCATGGTTGATCTGGCAAAACTACAAATGGTATTGGCCAGCTCCTGAGATTGGGCCACAGCTTCAATAACTATTCCCAACTCGTGGGAGACAATTTCTTTGTTCGGTTCAAGTTCAGCCATTACTCCGTTTTTCCCATAAATATGAAATATAAGAGAATACGTTTCAACCGGAATTTCCGAAAAATTATCGACTACGCGGGCCCTTACACCCTCTATAATCAGGTCAACCTGGCCAATAAAGATAGGGTCTCTAACCCCGGCAACAGAGATGGTCCGAAAACCTACTCTTTTAGCTCCCTCAAGTTTTATACTATAAAGCTTGCTTGGTGAGAACCGGGAGCCGGCAACTTTTACCATGGTATCATTATATTGCTCAAAAGTCGTCGCGGTCAAGTCAATAGCCCCTCCGGGCCCGGGTAATAAGTAAGGATTACTTTTCTCATAAAGGGTATGAGCAGCAACAGAGGTTACAGTGCATTTTCGCTGGGGGTTTAAAGGCTCCAACAAAAAATGGTCTTCCCTTAGGTAACCGATCATACAGTCGCTCCCACTCCCAGGGACTGCCGCGATGGCCGCACACTCAAGTATCTTGCCCATGTGCAGGGCCAATCCGGACTCAAAACCCTGCATTACCGGGAAGGCCGCGAAAACGGCAGGGTCGTAGCACCGGCCGGCTAAAATCACTTCTGCCCCCGTCTCCAATGCTTTGATGAGTGGTTCGATACCCATCTGCCCAACGATATGTGTGCTCTCAACTATTTCTTCCCTTTTGAGGGGTGCCGCGGGAGGTAAGGGACTGATTTCTCCACTGTCAAAAGCATTCAACACCCTATCCCGGCCGACCTCGCCATGAACAACCGCAAGTTTAAAGCTCAGACCTTCCCTGGTGGCTATATCCTTTATTATGTCCAAGGTCCACTGCAGGTGGGGCTCGGCCCCGGAACCGCCCGCCGTCCCTATGAGGACTGGTATTTTCAAGTCACGTCCCGCATTTAGAATCAAATTTAAATCCCTGTAAACCGCTCGTTTATCAGTGAATGAGACCCCTGCCCCCAAATAGTAAGGCCCCGGATCCGTCGAACCGGCATCAACGGCGATCACGTCAGGATGCCGCTCTAACCCAGCTTCAAATGACTCAACCGGAAAACCATATCCTAGAATCGCGGTAGGCGATAATACCCGTATCTCTTTCATCCTTATACCCCAACCTCCTGAATTACCCAAAATTTTCTCTATTTCGACAGGTATTGTCGATATTCTGTCGTATTAGTATATTTGATTACCAAATTATACAAAGGGGGAAAGTCAATGTCATATCTGGTTTGGGATGAAAAGTACAGCGTCGATATTCGGGAAATCGATGCCCAGCACAAGAGACTGGTCGAACTAATCAATGATTTACATGATGCTATGAAACAAGGTAAAGGCAGAGATGTGATGACCAAGGTGATTCAGACTTTAATCGACTATGCCACCACACACTTTGCCACCGAAGAAAATTACATGACTAAATTTAATTACTCCCAGTATTCGATCCATAAACTGGAGCATAATAAATTCTCCAAACAGGTGCTGAATTTCCAGAAGGAATACAATTCGGGAAAAGTAGCCATTACCATTGAGGTCATGAACTTTCTTAAAGATTGGCTAGTTAAACACATTCTTGGTACTGACAAGAAATACGTACCGTTATTCAATGAAAACGGCATTTCCTAAGTATAACAATTTTTCTCACTTAGTTTAGGACTCCCATGAGGAGTCCTATTTTATTTCCACCTGCAAGCCCTCCACGGCAACCGTGACAGGTTTTCCAAAGCCTGTTTCCGCTTCTGACCTGATTGTTGCCGGACTATATTCAGGCCAAAAATGGGTTATGATCAACCTTACAGCCCGGCCTTCCCTGGCCATCATTCCGGCCTGGCGGGCCGTCAAGTGCCCCACGGAGGTATATTCGCTGTCTTCCTCGATAACGCTGGCTTCACATATGGCCAGGTCTGCTCCCTGAGCGAAACCCGTCAAGTACGAAGTCCATTTGGTATCTGCCGAGTAAAAGACCTTTCCTGCCCGGGTTTCAAATAACATAGCATAGGCCGGCATGGGGTGGTCTGTCTTTTGGAACAAAACTTTCACCCCGTCTGAACCATTGCCTTCCCCGATAAAAGCTTCAAAGACAGGGGGTTGTTCTATACCCGCCTTTTCCTGGGTCTGCGGAAGTATTTCAATCGGCTTTACATTAAAAGCTTCGGTAAACCTACCCATCTGTTGAAACACTTCGGCCGGTTGAGAAGGAACGTACAGGTCCAAGGGCACAAGACCCGGTCTGAGCCTTCTGGCCCCTCCTACAGCATGCCTCAGGCAGTATAAATCCATATAATGATCAGGGTGGAAGTGAGAAATTACCACCGCATTAAGCTGCCTGAAATCAATATATTTCTGCAGATTACTGACAACCCCGTTGCCACAGTCGATAAGAATATTATTTCCCCCGGACTGCAGAAGATACCCCGAACAGGCACCCCCAGCTTTTGGATATGGCGCCCAACAGCCCAGCACAGTTAATTTCATAGTAACACCTCGAGACCGGCGTGTACGCAGCAGCCTATTGCCCCGTTAAACTGAGGATGCGCCGGGACAACAAGATCAACTTCAAGCTCACTTCTAAGTATATCCTGGAGGGCTTTATTATGGGCCACCCCGCCGGTAAAAACAAGCACCCGGCTGGCCAGCTGCAAAACCATAGGTCTGATGCGCTTATATATTGTATAGTTTACTCCGGCCGCCAGCTCCGCAACCGGGAATCCCTCAATTATTTTACCTACCAGCTCTGATTCCCCGAAAATAGCGCAGGTGGCGCTCAGGTCAACAGGTTTCTCCCGATAACTGCCGAGCTCATCAAGGCTCAAGCCAAGGACGGCAGACATGTTTTCCAGATAACGGCCTGAACCGGCCGCACACTTATCATTTGTTTGAAAATCAACCACTTTTCCGCCCCTCACGAGGATAATTTTACTATCCTGTCCACCCAGGTCCAAAAGGGTGAAATCATTGAGACCGGTCTGCCAAACAGCTCCCAGGGCATGAGCTATTATTTCAGGGATATCCTCCCCACCTTTTATTTGGATAGTGTTCCGGCCATAACCGGTAGTCACCAGCCTATCGCCTTCAGAATCACCCAGTTTGAGCTGAGGCAGTCCCAGGCTTGGAAAATCCACCTGAAGCCGATCTCCCTCTTTTCGTCCATGTTTCATGTAAAAATCTATGGTATCGTACTTGTGGAAGGCTTTAATTCTACCTTCCTCAGCCAAGACAATCTTTACATGCCTGCTGCCCAAATCGATTCCACTAAACATCAAATCACTCCAAAATTTTTTTATCATTAATTGCCAAAAAAGAGACCCTCGCGGTCTCTTTTCTATAAAACCTGGGAAATATTTAAAAACTAATTCAGGGCAACTATATGGTAATCTGGACTTAACATCAGGTTTACTTCCTTGATCTGGTCAAGTTTTTCCCCCACATAATCTTCAATTATCCTTACTGTTGGCCTGGTCGGGTTGTCCTTATGGGTAGCCGCAACCACCCCTTTTTCTCCCGAATTTAACATTACTTCAGAGCCGATGGGATATACAGCTATAATTTTGGTAAAGTGGTCGACAATATCAGGGTCAAACCATGTCCCTCGTCCAGTCAGGATTACTTCAATGGCCTGGCTTGGCGGCAGCCGGCGATGCCCATCCCTGTCGGTAGTCATTTTATCATAAACATTAGCTACACTGACTATCCTGGCAAATTCCACGATATCCTCCCCGGCCATGGCCCGGGGATAACCTTTCCCGTCATAATATTCATGATGCTGTAAAGCTACGTGAGCAGAGAGCAGGTTATAATTGCTGACCTTGCGGAGTATCTCGAACCCAAGGGCCGTGTGCTGTTTCATACTTTCACGTTCCTGGCTGTTGAGGGCCTCCTCTTTATGGAGAATCTGCTGGTCAAATAATGCTTTACCAATATCATGCAAAATCGCTCCCGCTGCCAGGTCTTTAAGTTTTAACTGGTTATACTCCATAGCGATGCCAATCATTACGGAAAGAACGGTGACATTGACACTGTGGGCAAATATGTATTCATTTTTGGCCCGGATATCAATGAGGTTAATCAGGATGTTCCTGTTTCTGATTAATTCATCGATCAGACTGTTCACAGCATGATAAATTTTTTTCATATCATAACTCTGATTTACCTTTAGGTGTTTCATGGCCTCTTTTGTAATTTTAATAGCCTCTACCCTGGTCTTTTCGGAAATTACATCGCCTACTTCAACATCCTGTAGGTTCTCGTCACGCACATACAAAGCCATTACTCCCAACTCATAGAGCCTATCAATATAAACAGGGGTAAGCTCTATTCCGGCCGACAAGAGAACACTCCCATTGGGAGCGTACAACGTCCTCCCCACAACCATGCCGGGAACCGCTTCATTAATAGAAATAATTCGCATCAGCAGGCACCTCTGAAAAAGTAAATTGGAAAATCTGACATTTATTCTAATTATTCGACAAAAAAAATCGAATTCCTTTTTTACCCATCAGAAAACATTATATGTCAAATTCTCACTTCAACATTTCCACAAAAGCGTCAATCCTCATCTTTGTCCGCGCATCAAGGTGCAGGGGCCTGTCTCCCTCTATGGTCAGGATTGGGACCTCAAGCTTCCGCCTGATAATCAAATCCTGAATCTGCCGGTAACAAAAGCTCTGGGCGTAATGGATTACCCCCCGGATTTTGCGTCGATGAATTTCCCGGGCAATATCCTCCAACCGTCCGAAAATGTCATACGGGTATGTATAAAGGGAATATTGTTTGACCATATCTAATGTATCGAAAGGCATTGTGAACTGGCGCTGGACCTCATTAAAAACTACGCGGGCGCCTTTCGCCTCCAAGTACTCATATAAATCAGTCATTATTGGGGGTACACCTATGTAGCCGAGTCTAACCTCTCCTGCAACACTGATACTATCAGGCAGACCGGCAAGGAACTGCTCAGCCTCCACCCCGAATTTCTCCGGATTGCCGTTGAAATCACTGCAGCAGACCTGCCACAAATGATTGTCAAATCCATTAACCCTATTGTCCTGCCAGGTTGATTGGTCAATCTGCCAAACGAGCCGCCTGACGTTATCAAGAGTCTCCTTCATTTTTTTTACCTGTTCCCACCCAACACCGAACACCTTCATCAGCTTTTCAATCTGAAGTTTGAGCAGGTCTTTATCCCGGTCGAAGGGATACGCAAAAGGTATGATTTCCACACCCTCCAGTTGAAGGGTTTCCATCAAGGCATGGGTATTACTGCAATCACCCTGAGTCACGGCGATAACCCTTTTGATATTCCTGTCCCTAACCACCGCGGTGTATATACCCTTTATCCAAGCGCAGATGTTTCGCGGGTAGCCGGCAAGTTCGGCATCTTCAATCATGGTATGAGGGTCCCGGTCAGTGATAAAAATATTATTTAGGTCAACAGGCACCCAGCCGGCCGCGTATACTACTTCAACCGGCACGGTAGTGGTTATCCCCACTTTGTTGTTCAATGCTCTCTCCCCCCAGACTTTCGTCTCAAAATGGCCAGAGTCCTATTCATCTCATTATTTACTATCATGAAACCTTCGTCAACCCCCATGCCGGGTTTAGCCAGCATCTGAGCAGGGCGGGTGGCCAGGGCCAAATGGACACAGACCCGCGCAGAACGGTCAGTTTCATTACAAGTACCGCCCAAATATGCCCCTACTCCTTTTTGTTTAGCATATAACACTGCTGTAATGGTGTTGTTTATGCCACCCAGATCCGGGGTTTTTATCTGGACCATGTCACCGGCGCCGGCATCTACAAATTCCCTGATGTCTTCCCATGTATTACACCATTCATCAGCCACAATATCTACATCAAGACCCATTCTTTTTTTTATGTTGACCAAATTCGCCAGGGCTGCAATCTGTCCTTCTCTGCTGCCGGCGTCAGTTGGACCCTCGACACGAAGCTTATAAGGATAAGCCGCTTTAGCAAGTCGCCCCATATATTCTGTCATCTTGTGGGGGTCTTCTGCAAAGGCTATTCCGATGGTGCCATAGACATCAATATGAATCACCGGTTTGTAGTCAGTCGAACCCAGTTCCTGGATTCGGCTGTGCAGCCAGGCAATATATTCCAACAATATCTCGCCTTTACGCCCAAGCTTAGTCTCCACATTATTAATCAGAGCGTGAGGCAGGACCTGGGCTCTTTTAATTATGGCCTTGTCGGCATTTATATAACGGTCGTCACCAGTCTGGGCAAAAACCGGTACTGGTTCCAGGACCAATTCCGTACCGTATTCTTTGGCGACTACCTCTGCCATGGTAACTTTCCCAGCTTTAGCCACAGCATCAAGCAAGGCCTGAGTAACGCCGTACCTCACAGCTGTATGAAACTTGTGCCCATTTTTGCTCTTCATGGAATCAATATCTTCGGCAGCGGACCGGAAATCGCTAAGCGAAAGGCCTTTCAGCCTGGGAGCAATTTGTCCCTCAATCAGAGGTACAAAGTCGGCGGCAACAAACAACGGGTCCCTTCCACCGGCTCCAGAATACTGGACAGCGGCACAGTCACCGTAACAAATCTGCCCGTCTTCCAGCACAAGTATAATAGAGAGTGATTCACCACGCTGTCTGATAGTGGAAAAACCAGGGGTCACCGGCTGACCGCAATACGCACAACCATCAATAACGGCACCCCCGCATTTAATAGCCTTCTGGTCATCAAAGTAAAAGCCTGCGACTCCGGGAGCTGTGATTACGTCAACTATCTTCATGCCAAGACCTCCTTATATAGGTGTCAGGTGTCAGGGGTCAGGTGTCAGGGAAATCAGGGATCAGGACACCTGACACCTTGTTCAACGTTTTGGCCTGCCTACGAGCATCCCCTTACTGATAGCATATATATCGTCAATGACCATCTGGAAGCTGGGTTCACGGCTTTCCTGGCGGCCTCTTTCAGCTATTTTTTGCCGATGGTATTCTTTGATTTCTGAATCAAAAGGCAGGGTCCCGAAGTCAAGCAGCCTAACAGCGCCTGAGTTGTCCCTGACCGGCATAATTCTGCCAACATTAGCCCTGCTGGGAGCGAAAGGAACGTCCAGGGTTCCGGCTTGAAAAGCCCGTTCGACACCAAGAGCCGCATCCCCCTCTCCCATATCCAGCGCTTTTTCTATCAAGGCTCTGGTCTCCCTTGTAATCATTTCAATCTCCTGCAGCAGTTCGACGGTTTCGGGCAAAGTTTGGTCTTTCAGCATGTTCAGAACCTGTTTGGTAGTCTGTAAGCCAGCGGCATTAGCTTCTTTTGTCGGTATACCCAAAGCCTCATGAGGTGTTTTTACAATCACCTTGGTTGTCTTGGCCAGGGCAGCAGTCGCTGCACCCAGGGCAATTACTCCAAAGGCTTTACTTTCATCCTGGGGAAAACCACCCATCCACTGGTGAAAAACAGTAGTTAAATTTACATCGTCATAGCCGAACCTGACCATATAATCTTCGGCCAGCTGTTTTAAACTCCGGATGGCTGCAATATCCTGGATTATATTGCCACACTGGCCGTACCCCAGGGATATACTTTTAACCCCCTGTTCGGCAGCCAGTAATGCCTCTATTATACCGATAGCATTTGAGATACTTGCCGGTACCAAGGTGCCTGTCAACGGTCCAAAGGGTTCCCTATTAATAGTAACTCCATTTTCCTGGTAATAGCCCACCAACCTGTCCACATACTGCCAATCCCTGATACTGCGTGACAAGGGGACATCTTTGGCGTAAGGAATATTATAGGATATCCCTCCACCCTCGAAAGCAGTAAACCCGCCAGCCAGCGTGATTTCAGCCAAAAGCCTGGCATCAGGAGTCCCGTGCCTGACCTGAACCGGCAGCTCAAGTGATTCTATAATGTTCCTGCAGGCGGCGATCCCGTGATTTACCGCCGGAAAACCGTTAAGCATGGACCGTCCCTGAATCCGGCTCTCCTCAACTCCCCGCTGTGCCTCTTGGTATCGATTAAGTCTGGTATAACTGTCAACAGTAATTGGCAGAATATCCGCTCCACCAATATCCTGCAGGTATTGCAGCAGTTCAATCAGTTCCGGGACCAGGGCTACACCGGCTCTCGGCTGGGCGAGGGTGATACCCGAGGACTGGGCTTGGACAAGTTTGTCACTGAACCTCTTGTATGCCGGTAAACTCTTATGATATCCCAGCGCTTCCTGAATATCCACTTCAGCGCCGGTTGGCCACCCCAGGAGAACCTCTTCCCTCATTGCCGTAAATTGATCCGGATCCCATTTCTCGTTTCTGAGCCGGGTATTTGAGCATATCTGTAAAGGCATGATAAAACCACCTTTCTTATTTTGCACCGAGATTAAGGCCGCGTCAAAATTTAGGAATCTCTATTCCGTAATAGGGATTTCAGTTTCCGTCAGATACTTTTTCATTATTCTAAGGGACGCCAAAGGGTTAACCTCCGCCAGCAGTCCCATTCCGGCCATGATATATCTTTTGTCAATAAGGGCTTTAGGTTTCATCGGTTTTAACACAGTTGGCCGGTCCTTGTCGAAGAGGGCGGCTTTCATAATCACCCCCGGGTTCGGATGATAGACTATAACTCCCCCTGTACCGATAATATGCCTGCTCTCGGTCAGGTCTTTTCCCGTCTGAACGTAACTGGCTCCAAACGGGGTGTACACTACATCAATTCTGCCTACATGCCGCTCAACAGCGATATCCAGAGCAGTATAGGCTATTGCATCATCAATGAGTTTAGTCGTTTCATCAGTGCACAAAAGCCCAGGATCCTGTCCTATTCTTTCGATATGGTTCAGAACCTCCTCATTTGTCAGCCGGCAGCTTTTAGCCAGCGTTTGTACTCCGGCTGTTTCCAAGAGGGCCTTGGCGCTGTATCTCATGCCCAGGTCACCCTCAACCGTTCGCTTCACAAAAGGCTCAGGCAGCCCCCTGAGGGAAACTCCTGCCTTGGTGGGGTCCCCGGTGGCAATTGAATGCACATCTGTTGTCGCTCCCCCAGGATCAACAACCAAAAGGTCGCCAATTCCCGGCTCGCTCTCATAACCCCCAGCTAGAAGTTCCGCAGCGCGCAGTACGGCAGCCGGGGTGGGCATCAATACACGATCGATAAAACCTTCAGCTTTTGCCAGCCCCTTGGCAGCTACTATCTTTTCCAAAAACAGGTTCCTGATGGTCTCCCGGGCAGGGTTAATGTTCAGGACATTTAGCTCAGGCATTACATTCTCTGTAAGCCTTACATCTTTACCTGCCTGAGCCAAAATTTCCTCTGCCTCATCAGCGGCCCCTTTGTTGCCGGCAACCACAATCGGGGCACTAATCAGCTTTGAACCTGCAAGCATACGGGCATTATGAATAAGGACCTCTTTATTACCCCCGTCGGTACCCCCGGCAAGGAGTATAATATCCGGATTCTGCCCTTCTATTTTTCCCAGTTCCGCTGCGGTTAACTCATGGGCAAATACTTCCGTAACCCTGGCCCCGGCACCCAAGGCAGCACGTTTGGCTGCCTCTACGGTCAAGTCGCGAATCAAGCCGATGGCAGTCATCCGCAGCCCCCCTGCAGCGCTGCTGCAGGCAAGCTTATACTTATATGGAGGGTTGCTCAGACCCGTCACAGCTTCAAGCTCCTGCAGCGCCCTGAGAAAACCCTCCATAATGTTCGTTTCCACTGTGGAAAATGACCTGGCTGTGCCTAACACGGTCTCACTCCAGGTATCTACCGCAGTGACTTTTGTATATGTACTTCCAAAATCAATTAATAACGCCAGTTCCATATGCCTCTCCCTATACCGGTACCAACTGCAGATCCTGCTTCAATTGCATAATAGCTTCTTCCGGCAGTGTACCGGCTGGGTAGACACGGTCAAAACCCATCCTGATATAGATGGCTTCTACCTCTTTCCATTCTCTTTTGCCAACTACAAGATTTCCTCCCACATACATAGTAATCCGGCCAATCCCGGCTTCCACCGCCTTTTCCCTTAAACCGGGGCAGTCAATTTCCCCATGGCCATACAGTGAAGACACCAAAATGGCTTTGGCTCCGGTCTCCACGGCCGCGTTGATAAATTCTTCCTGCGCAGCCAGAACACCTATATTTACAACTTTAAAACCCGCCTGTTCAAAGGCGTAAGCTAAAATCCTGTTACCGATAGCATGGACATCCGCACCGATCACTCCAAGCACAATTGCCGCCAAACCGCCTATCGTAATCATCCCCTGTGAATCATTATCAATAATTACTTTTCCCATAATTCACAGGAATAACCGGACATCTTCTAAATCCGTTTGAGTTCCAACATCGCCGTTTTTACAACATTAACTGAACCTGCATCCGGTAAGTACATGAACTCTATCTCCGGCTTTTCTTCCCGGTTTAGGGCGGTAACTTCTTTATGCCTGTTGGGAGATACAACTATGGCGTCCACCTGATCGATAAATTCCTTAAGTAAATGTTGATCCTTAGAGTTAGTGGCCATAATGTTCAGGTAATCAATACCGGCTTTTCTCAATGAACTCTTAATTTTCGCCGCAAAGGTGTCCGACAGGCAGATTATGCCCAACTTTGTCCCCTGCGGCAGGCGGGCGATCTTGACGATTGATTCAAGCTGAGGATCCAAGGCAATCCCCACAATATCAACACCTTTAACCCGTACAAGTTCTTTTACCTCCTGCAAGTGGAAAAACGTGGTCAGGACCAAATCGGTAGCAGCGATAAGCTGGTTGGTCTCCTCCGGGTTGTTCTGAAAATCATCCAAAAGTACCGGGATGATTGATACCCCGGGATCAAGATGCAGTTCTCTGGAAAAATGGTCAAGCTGTTCCTTGTTGCATTCAATAAATGCAATACGAACTTTGCTGAGCATTTCTTTCTTGTCAGTAACGCGCTGCTGGGTTATAGCCAAAAACTCGTCTATATGAAAACCTAATTCAGCGGCTTCTTCAATGGCGATATCCAGAATCTTCAAAAGGCGGTCCTTCCTCGACTCTCTCCTGATGACAGCATCCCTATCCGTAATAAAAGTTCCTCTGCCCTGAGTCGAAGCCAGTATCCCCTCAGATTCCAGTTCCTTATAAGCGGAACTGACAGTATTCCGGCTAACATTAAGTTGATCGGCCAGGTCCCTTTCAGTAGGCACCTTTTTTCCCGCTTCCCAAGTGCCATCCTGAATTAACCTTTTTATTTCGGTGGACAACTGAAGGTACATGGGAATACCTTTTTTCCGGTCCAGATTAAACGACATATACAATCACCGCCAAAACATTTGTTTTTCTCTAACTCCAAGTTATTACGAGCATCCTGTTTATGTCAAGTACACATAGAAAAAAATATTTTTATTGAATAGCCGTTACGTTTTGGGAAGTTGAGAATATGCTATAACGACTAAATTTACTTATGGGAGGGTATCCAGCATGAACCACAGATTAAAGGCTGTTGGGGACCGGTTGTTAACCATAATGGCAAGAAGAACTGACAATGGCCTGCCCATAGAGGACTTCAAGTTTATCATTAACGAAAACAACTTGGGCGACCCCTTTGACCCTAACGAGAACAATTGGCCCTCTTTAAAACCGGGCGCTAGTCACAGTCCTGTGATTGCAGCAGGCGATTCATCCACGCCGACGGTTTCCATCCCGCAGGGAAAATACCTTGTCTCAGTCCTGGCACCCGGGTACAAATTCGGCGGAAATTATGTAACAGTCGAATCAGATACAGAGATTACAGTTAAGCTGCAGCCCCATCCTCTTCCCCTTGCGAAAATACGGGTGCATGTCTTTCACGACAACAGCCCGGTAAACGGCGAGGACGATTTTCCTCTGGAGTTGGGCCTGCAGGGTTTCCGGGTGGTGATAGGTGATGCCACCGGCGAAGTTACCACCGACTATTTCGGAAACGTCATCGGAACCCAATACAAAAGGAATGCCTTGGGAAACATTATCCTTGACCCGGACGGCAAACCGCTCCCCATACCTAACACAGGGGGAAATATCTGGACTGACGAAAACGGGGACGCGGTAATAGAAAACCTGGCGCCCGGAAAATACGAAGTCCAGGCCATCCAGCCGGACGGGACCGACTGGATACAGGTAACCACCATAGAGGGTACCCATGTCATTGACGCCTGGATAGAAGAAGGTAATGACGGTTATCTGTATGAGGAAGGATTCAAATCACCCCTTGTCTTTATTGGATTTGTAAGGCCCATGGAGTTCCCTGCCCCGGCCCCGGGGGAACAAACAGGAACAATCACAACCCAGGTAAGGACCATTGTAGATTTAGTTCAGCAAACACCTGCTCTTGTGCTCGGAGACCCTGTGGCACGCCCCTGGATAGCCCTCACAGATATCGGCCGCAATGATAAGCAGGCCTTCACCGGCCGCGGTGATGTTAACGGCAATATCACAATTACCAACGTCCCACCCGGCCTATACCAGATGGCAGTCTGGGATCAACCTCTTCAATATATAATTTCTTTCCGCACAGTGCAAGTGCCGGACCCCAGAACCGGCAGCTGGCATATTGTTGTAGAAGACAATCCCGTGCAGGCCCCCGGTCAAATCGCTATTCCGAGGTGGTTTGGTTGGATTACCGGAAAAGTCTTCAGGGACATAAACGGGAACGGCATTTTTGAACCTGAACTGGGTGAAGAGGGAATCCCTTACGAAGAAGTGGGTACCCGTTTCAAGGACGGAACCATACAATATAGCACGGTAACCGACATGAACGGCAATTACATGCTTAAAGAAGTATTTGATCTGGGGTATTTCACCGTAGCAGAAGTAGGATTCAAACGCTTTGGCCGGACTGCGGCAGCCGCCATACCAAACTATGGCAGCCCTGGGCAGGTACCCACTATCTATGACGGGGCCCTAACCTTGGCGAGCATCACGACTGCCGGCAGTAAAAATAAAATCGACTGGGGAAAAAAGGAGTACCCTGTAGCAAATTCTGACGGGAGCGAAATCACTAACGGCGGCATTTCAGGTATTGTCTATTATGGAACCATGAGAAATGAAACAGACCCCCGGATGGCCTTAGCTGAAGAATATGAACCGGGAATCCCTAATGTAGTCGTTAATCTCTATACCGCTTCCGTTGATCCAGGTTCCGGTAATGCAACACGCGGCCCCAAAATAAACAGTGTCACAACTGATGCATGGGAACAACCTCTTGCTTCTGACGGTAATCCGGTTCTTGAAATACCTGCTACCGGGGATTATATTGCCAGAGGGGTATTTGACGGAGGCTATTCTTTTGAAGTAAAGTGGGTCCTGGACCCTGAAGGCAGCCCCCGGCCTGACCCTGAAAACCCCGGGGAGTATCTGAAGGAACCATTGCCGGAAGGAACTTATATAGTTGAAGTTGAAGTCCCACCCGGTTATAGAATACTGGACGAATCTTCAGTCAACACAGGTGAAGGTGACACTTATGTTCCCGAACTGACAGCAATGATTATCCCGCCGGCTTATGAAGGCGATTCCCGGACCGCCAAGGTGGTCGAACTCGGATGGGGACTGAATGCCGCCGCCGACTTCTTCCTGTATACAGATGTGCCGATTCCGGGCCGCATTATCGGTCTTCTTTCAGACGACCTGAACCTGGAAACAGATCCCCAAAAAATTTTCTACGGGGAAAAGCGCGGCATCCCTCTTACTCCTATAGGGATAAGAGATTTTACCGGGAGATTGATTACCACCGTTCACTCTGACGCCAATGGGATTTTCGAAGTCCTCCTGCCCTCGACATATACGGCAAATGTACCGTCACCGTCGGGAATAGCCCTGGCAATGTACCGTGTAGTCGGAAACGATCCCGGTGACCCTGACGCACCCAACGAATACTACAACCCCAATTATCAAACCTTATCCCTCGTTTTCGACGTCTGGCCCGGCAAAACAACTTACGCCGATGTAGCCATATTCCCCATCACCGCCTTTGTGGAAAGACCTCCCCTGTGCACGGTCAAACCGGGCACACCACAGATTCAACAGGTCAACAGGGTTTATATGACGGCAACCGGCTCTAGAACATTGGTCATCGAAGGAACTGATTTCGGAAATAATCAGGGATTTGTCACATTAGATGAAAAGTTTCTCCCAATCTGCAGGTGGAGCAACAATAGAATTGAGTGTTCCGTCCCACAGAGCTTCCCGAGTGGAGCCTGGCAGCTCCTGGTTTACCGCAGTGACGGCAGGGTCACACCGACAGGACTAACAATACACGTTTTCGGCGCCAACTACAATCCACCTGTTGTCACGGTTCCCACCGGTGGTTCTATCCAGTCTGCCATAGACGGGGCTCCTAATCAAAGCCTGATTGTTGTGGCCCCCGGAACTTATAACGAGAACCCCATATTATACAAAAATGTAAAACTTCAGGGCTATGGACCCCAAGTTACTAATATCGACGGGCGCTTCTTCTTCAACCAGCGGAATGAATGGTTGAATAAACTGGCCGGGATAGAATTTGACGGAAATCAGAACATATCTACCGGTCAAGTAATTACCGTAGTAGCTAAATCCGGAAGCTTCGGCAGCGATTTCCGCACCCAGATTGACGGTTTTAAGGTCACCGGAGCCAGGGGCACCGAAGCCGGCGGTATTTATGCCAATGCCTACTGCCGTTATCTCGAAATTAGCAACTGTGTCATCCAGAGCAACGGAGGCGGTTTTGGCGGCGGCATTACCATTGGTAAGGCTTATATCGGTGACAACCATAATGATTATATAAGGATCCATCACAACCGCATCCTGAACAACGGGGGCGTAAGCCTGGCCGGGGCCATCGGAATATTTAACGGGGCTGACTATTACAAAATATACCACAACGAAATCTGCGGCAATTACTCCGCGGAATA
>Ga0209347_1003081_pt1 | contig 20302 bp, 17 predicted proteins | sample AutmiccommuBRH23_FD_187382 | JGI IMG/M metagenome (GOLD analysis project Ga0209347, IMG submission 187382) | Deep subsurface microbial communities from Mt. Terri, Switzerland - Autotrophic microbial communities BRH/23 (SPAdes) (version 2) | ecosystem: Environmental > Aquatic > Deep subsurface >...
ATCTCAATTTCAGCCGTAACGTCGTGAACATCGACGCGACTGGAGCCGGCGCGCTCTCGCGCCGCTGGGAGTCCTCCCGCGCGGCTGAAAGCCGCGCATCCTGTGAGCGAAGCTGGAAAGCTTCGCCTACACTCGTATCGGAGGGATCACAGATGGACGACTCGACCGCACTCAAACCCGACTCATGGCTCGTCTCCGCGGGGCGGCCGACCGAGGCTGGGGCGCCGCTGAATGTGCCGCTGGTGCCGGCTTCGAACTTTCTGATCGGGAGCGGGCGGTCGTACTCGCGCGACGATGGAACGCCGACCTGGGAAGCGCTGGAAGAGATCGTCGGCGGGCTGGAGGCGGGACGCGCGCTGGCGTTTGCGTCGGGGATGGCGGCGGTCGCCGCGGTGTTCGATCTGCTTCCAGTCGGTGCGGTGGTGGTGCTGCCCGATGATTGCTATCAGGGAGCCGTCGGACTGGCGGAGGCGGGGGCCGCGAGGAAGCGGTGGTCGGTTCAGCGCGTGGCGGTCGAGGATACGGCCGGCTGGATCCGCGCCTGCGCGACCGCTGATCTCCTCTGGCTCGAGTCTCCCTCGAACCCGCTGCTCGCCGTCGCCGATCTCGAGGCGATCTGCGCCGCGCCACGAAAATCGGGCGCGATCCTCGCCGTGGACAACACCTTCGCCACGCCCCTCAATCAGCGGCCGCTCGACTTCGGCGCCTCGGTGTCTCTCCAATCCGCCACCAAGTTCATCGGCGGCCACTCCGATCTGCTCGGAGGCGTCGCGACGACGAAAGACGACGCGCTCTATCACGCGCTGCGAAGCTCGCGCGAGCTGACCGGCGCCACGCCCGGAACGCTTGAAGCATTTCTCGCCATCCGCGGCGCGCGCACGCTCGCGCTCCGCCTCGAGCGCTCGCAGCAGACTGCGATGACGCTCGCTACCCGGCTGGAGAGCCACACTCGCGTCAGCAAGGTGCGCTATCCCGGCCTTCAGTCGCACCCGACGCATGAGACCGCGCGGCGCGTCCTGAAGGGCTTCGGGAGCATCGTCTCCTTCGACGTCGATGGCGATGCGGATGCGGCCGACGCCGTCTGCGCGAACGTCCGCCTGATCCGCCACGCCACCAGTCTCGGCTCCGTCGAGTCGACGGTCGAGCGCCGCGCCGCGATTCCAGGACAGCAGCATCTCCCTCCCTCGCTGCTGCGCCTCAGCGTGGGGATCGAGAACGTGGAAGATCTGTGGAGCGATCTCGACTCGGCGTTGCGAACTGTCCTATAGGCCGCGCTTCGCCGGCTTCCAATGAGGCTCCCTTTCCGTAGCGATCCAGAAGGGGGTGGGAGGCAGGGGGCAGGGACGGGGGACACGGGAACATGCCGTGCGGCCCGGATCACTCGCTCAGTATGTGAAGGATGTTTCCGTCCGGATCCTTCAGCCATGCCCCCTTGAACGATCCGGCCACGTGGAGGTCGCCCTGGCGCGTGAGCCCGGGGAGGTCGTAGTGCTCGAAGCGGGCACCTTTTTCGCGGAGAGCCGCGACGACGGGCTCCGCATCCGGCACCACCCACGTCGCCGCCGTCGCCTGGTTGGTGCCGGCGTACTGCGACTGGTAGACCAGCAGCGTCGAGCTTCCGCTGCGGTAGCTGATGACGCCATCACGATTCTCGGCGGCGGAGAAGCCGAGCGTTCCTTCGTAGAACTTCCGGGCCTCGTCCAGATTCCTGACGGCGATCGTGGCGATGGCGTCGGCATCTTTCAGCATGCGAGTGATCCTCCCTGGTCCGGTGGTGTGCGGAAACCGGACCAGACGTTTCGCCCTGCTTCGCGCTTTCTAATGAATTCTCCGAGGGACAAGAAGGGGGTGGGGGGCACGGGGCAGGAGACAGGGAACGTTCATGCTGAGGGTGTCCCCATCCCCCGCCCCCTGACTCCTACCCCCTTCTTCCCCTTTGAAGGGATCGCTCGAGGATCGGTGTTGTGTTTCGCCAGCTCCGAAACCGCCGAAATCTTTATCCGCCCCTCGTCGTTGTCGGCGCTGTCCCCATGAAAAGAAAAGGCTTCGTACTTCGTTTCGCGGTCCTGCTGCCGCTCGGCTTTCTGCTGGTCGTCCTGCCGTGGGTCCAGACCCACGTCCTGCAGCCGTTCACGCAGTGGCTCGCGGTCGCCTCGGCCGCTCTTCTCGGAGTCGTTGGCCATGAAGTCTCCCGAGTGGGGACGATCATCTCCTCGCCGACGTTCGCGGTCGACATCCGCAACGGCTGCAACGGTGTGGAAGCGGCCCTGATCCTGGTCGCCGCGATCCTCGCGGCGCCCGCTTCCTGGAAGAACAAGCTCATCGGAGTGCTCGGGGGGTTCGTCGTCCTCCAGGCGGTCAACCTCGTCCGCATCAGCTCCCTTTACCTCCTCGGTTTCTACAATCGCGACCTTTTCGATCTGTTTCACTCCGCGGTCTGGCAGGTGCTCATCATTCTCGTCGCGTTCGGCATCTTCGTCTTCTGGAGCCTGAAGATCGCGAAGGGGCGGGATGTCGCGGCTGCTGCTTAAGGGCCTGGCCGGTTTCGCGCTGGGCCTCGCTCTCTGGCTCGGGCTTACCGAGCCATACAACCGCCTCGTCGCCGTTTCGGCCGAGGGGGTGGTGAGGCTGTTCGAAGATCCGAACCGGACGGATCTGCGGCCGGACGGGAAGCAGGTCGTCATCTATCGCTCCGACGTTCCGGTCGGAACCAAGCGGCCCGGGATCCCGCTCCACGATCTGACCTTCAACGTCATTCTGCTGACCGTGCTCTTCGCGATCGACCGCCGTCCCTTCTCGAACCGGAACGTCGGGATGTATCTCCTGAGCCTACTGATCCTGTTCCCGACGCATGTCTTCGCCTTGATCGCGTGGGTGCAGGACCTCTACGCATCCGGCTTCGGCGGTGAGATCAGTGCGCGCTACTCCGATCTGGAGAAGTCCGTCTGGACGAACGCGATCCTTTTCTACCGCCTGGTGGGACAGTTCGGGATCCCCTTGATTCTGCGCTGGTCGCTCACTCCGGAGGGGAGCGCTGCGGATCCGGCCGCTCCGGATAGTCGAGCCCCGAAAAAGCGAAGACCTCGCCGCGGATGAGCGTGGGGGAGGGGACGGGCACGGACGTCGCAGCGCCGCAGCACATGAAGAAGTCGGAGAAGATCCGCTGGGGAATCGTGGGTTTGGGACATATCGCGCAGGTGGCCATGCTGCCGGCGTTCGCGCACGCGGAGAACTCGACTCTTCGCGCCATCTTCTCGAGCGACCCTGAGAAGCTGCAGGAGATCGGCAACCGGCACCGCGTTCCGATCCGCGCATCGTACGACGAGTTCGACGAGGTCTGCCGGAGCGGCGGGATCGACGCGGTCTACATCGCCGTCCCGAATCATCTTCATCGAGATTTCACCGAGCGCGCCGCCCGCGCAGGGATTCACGTGCTCTGCGAGAAGCCGATGGCGGCGAGCGCCAGCGATTGCGAGGCGATGATCGAAGCCTGCCGGGACGCGGACGTGAAGCTGATGATCGCCTACCGCCTTCACTTGGAGCGAGCCAACCTCGAGGCGATGCAGATCACCCGCGACGGAACCCTCGGCGAGCCCCGCTTCTTTACCGCGGTATTCTCCCAGGACGCCCGTCCCGGCGACGTGCGCCTGGATAAGGAGAAGGGGGGCGGAACGCTCTGGGACATCGGCATCTACTGCATCAACGCCGCGCGCCACCTCTTCGAGGATGAACCGGTCGAGGTCTTCGCGACCGTCGCGTCGCGGAAGGACGAGCGGTTCAGGGAAGTCGAGGAGATGGCCGCAGTCACCATGAGGTTCCCGGGCGAGCGGCTGGCGTCTTTCGTCTGTAGTTTCGGCGCCGTGACGGTGATGTCGTTCCGCGTGATCGGCACGAAGGGAGATCTCCGCATGGAGCCTGCCTATCCCTACGGCGAAGCAATCGCCTACGAGCTGAACGTAAAAGGGGAGAAAAAGAAGGAGCGTTTTCCGAAGCGCGACCAGTTTGCCGCGCAGCTCATCTACTTCTCGAACTGCATTCTGGAGAACGAGGAGCCGCAGCCGTCCGGGACCGAGGGGCTGATCGACGTGAAGATCATCGAAGCCCTCTATGCATCGGCCGAGTCGGGTCGCCCTGTAAGCCTCGATCTTCCCCATCCCAGCAAACGCCCCTCGATCGAGCAGGAAATCTCCCGCCCCCCGGTACGCAACCCGCCGGAACCGGTCAACACTGAATCACCGGCGCGGTAGGGGCCGGCTGCGTCGGCCCGGCCGCCGCAGGCGGCGCGGTGGTTCCAAACGAGGCTCCGGCAGACGTTCTGTCCATGTAATCCGTATCCCCGTCATGCGAAGGATCGCAATCCTGGCGCTGATCCTGTGCCTCTCCACGGCGCCTGCGTTGGCAGAACGAACGCGCGCCGTACGCCGGGCGGCCGAAGCATCGGCTCCAGCGTCGGTGCTGTGGATTGCCGCTCATCCGGATGACGAGGCGATCCTGGCGCCTCTGCTCGCGCACTGGTGTCTCGACGAAGGCGCGCGCTGCGGATTCCTCATCCTCACCCGCGGGGAGAAGGGAGAGTGCCTTCTCCGCGCGGGATGTCATCCCGACGTCGCGACCGTGAGAAGCGCCGAGGCGGGAGCGGCCTCTGAGCTGTTCGAGGCGAATTTGTTTCTCCTCGGAATTCCGGATGGAGGCGTTGCGGTCGCATCCGCCGGGGGAGACTTGTCGGCGACGATTGCCCGATACATCGAAGCGTTTCGCCCGGAGACGGTGATCACATTCGATCCGCGGCACGGGAGCACCTGCCATCCCGACCATCGCGAAACCGCCCGCGCTGTCCTCGCGGCCGTGGAGCTGCTCTCATATTCACCTGAGCTTCTTTTCCTGGAGACGAAGGTGGAGATCGTTGGCGACCCATTCGAGATCCGATTCGCGCCGGCTACCGCGCCCGCCCGCAGGTTCGACGCGAACGCCTTTCTCACTTCAACCGGCGAAACCGCGTGGCAAATGATCGTCGAGGACATGCTGCGCCATCCGAGTCAGTTCAACGACGCCTGGATCCGCGCGATCGAGCTAATTCCCGACCATCAGCGGAACGTCTGGTACGGCGCCGCGGCGGAAATGCTCGCGCAAGAAGTCGCCGGCTGCGTACCGTAAGGCCAAAGAAGCGGCGTCCTGCCTGTCCTATCCGTCCTATAGGTCCTATCCGTCCTATTCCCTCGCCGCTACCCCTCCGCAACCCCCAGCCTCGCCAACCCCGACCGGTCCGGCTCCGGAAACGAACCCCGTCCGAAGAAGACGTGCCACGCCAGCCGTGACAGAAGGGGGGTGCGCAGCACCGCGCATCCCGCCTCGACGAGCAGCGGCGAGCGGACGGCCGAGATCGCGCGGCGCATCCATCGGCGCGAAAGAAAGCGCGCCTGGTACTCGGCCCCCGAGTAGAGAGCGAGCACCGAGGGATCGTCGCGTTCCACCGCTGCGGCGAGCACCTCGGCCGCATAGCGCGAGAGGCGGATCGCTCCGTCGAGACCGCCCGCGGTCAGGGGGGAGACCGCTCCCGCGGCATCTCCGATGAGCAGCCCTCGCGGCGTCGAGATCCGCGGGAGGATCCCGCCGACCGGGATGAGCCCTCCGCGCTTTTCCACCAGCTCCGCGCGGGAGAAGTCGAACCGCGGAGCGACTCGCGTGCGGAGCTCCGAGAGCGCGGCTGCGGGATTGAAGGAATCGGCGTAGCCGCCGACACCGAGGTGCAGCTCGCGCCCGTCGTCGACGATCCATCCGATGTAACCGGGGGCGAGACGGGGGTCGAGGAAGCAGTGGAGTGAGGGGGGACCCTGCGACGGGACGCCGGTGAAGACCTCTTCCGCTCCGACGATCGTCTCCCGGTTCGTGTCGAGGCCGAGCTCCGCGGCGACGCGCGACCGCGCGCCGTCGGCGCCGACGAGGAAGCGCGTGTGCACGAGGAGTCTTTCCGAACCGATCTCGAGCTTGACCAGGCTGCCGCGCTCGCAGGCGCGCGCTCCCGAGAAGGTCGCGCCGGAAACCCATCGTGCGCCCGCGAGGATCGCGCGCTGGAGGAGGTCTTCGTAGATCGCTCCCATCCGGCCGACTCGAAACTCGTCATGAGGGCTCTCGAGCACCTGCTGGGCTCCGGCGGGGGACTCGAGAACCACGCGGCGAACCGGCGGGCCGAGAAGAGAAGGGGGGAGAGAGAAGTCTTCGATCGTACGGCGGACGAAGATCCCGGTGGTGTGCACGCCTTGTTTGAGGTCACGCTTCCTGTCGGCGATGACGACGGAGAGGCCGCGCTCGGCCAGGGCGCGTGCGCAGTCGAGGCCGGCCAGGCCGGCGCCGATGATCGTCACGTCCGCCTCGATCCGGGTGAAAGCGTCGGAGACTGCCGGGTGCTGTTCGGCGGGCGCTGTTGGAATTGCCCCGAATCGTCGATCGCGCGTGCCGAAGGCCTCGAGCGCGCGCCGCAGATCGGCCTCCTCGAAGTCGGGCCAGGGGACATCGACGAAGAGGAGCTCGGCGTAGGCGGACTCCCAGAGGAGAAAGTCGCTGAGGCGCTGCTCGCTCCCGGTTCGGATGAGAAGGTCGACGTCGGGCGTGGCGGGGTCGGCGTGATGCGCGCGGGCGAGGAGCTCCCGGAACTCTTCGCGCGAGAGCTCGCCCGCGGGTGCTGCGGCCGCAGCGCGAACGATCGCATCGCGCGCGGAGTAGTCGACGGCGATCCGGAGGTCGAGCCGCCGCCCTCCGGCGGTCTCGCTCTCAACATGCTCGATCGCCCGGATCAGGCCATCCGGAAGCCGGTCGCGACGCCCGATCACGCTCAGGCGGATCCCTTCCGCGAGACAACGCTCTCCCTCCGCTTCGAGAAACGAGCGGAAGAGCTCCAGCAGCGCATTCACCTCGGCCTCGGGACGGCGCCAGTTGTCCGCGGAGAAGGCATAGAGAGTAAGCGTCCGGATCTCCAACCGGACGGCCGCCTCGACCGCCCGCCGCACCGCGGCAGCCCCCTGCTCATGCCCCCGGCTGCGCGCCAGCCCGCGCGCCTCCGCCCACCGCCCATTTCCATCCATGATGATCGCGACGTGCTCCGGAGCTCGGTTCATTCGTTTCCCCTGTAATCGAGAGTTATGGCGATAACTGCAGTCTGTTATGGCCAAAGCTGCTTGTTGTCACCACAGAGAACTTTATGATACAAAGTATGAGCCAACAGTGATCCGTATGGATGTATCTGCTTCATGGCTTTTGACTTTCCCCTAGCCCCTAGTCCCTAGTCCCTAGTCCCTAGTCCCTAGTCCCTAGTCCCTAGCCCCTGGTCGCGGCGATCAACGCTTCCATATGATCCAGATACCGCTGCAGCGCCCGTCGCCCCTTCGCCGTGAGCTTGTAGGAGGTGTGCGGCGTCCGTCCCTGGAAGCTCTTGGTGCAGCTGATGTAGTCCGCTTCCTCGAGCTTTCGGGCGTGAACGCTGAGGTTGCCATCGGTCGTCCGGAGGAGCTCGCGAAGCTCGGTGAAGCCGAGGGTCGCGTTGACGGAGAGGGCGCTGACGATGCCGAGGCGGAGGCGCTCGTGGATGAGGCGGTCGAGGTCGGCGGTGTTCTCGACAGCGCCCTCGATCGCGCGGACCGATGGGCCCGGCGTGTCGTCATGAGTTTTTGCGTGTGCTCGTTTAGCCACCGTGCCTCCAGCCGATCAGTGCGCCGAAGACGATGTGAAGCACTCCGAACCCGAGGCCGAGACAGATCGTTCCGGCGGGCGGGGGAGTGAACAGAGCGACGGCGCCGAGAAAGAGAAAGATGATTCCCATGAGGGGGATGAGCCGGATCGAGAACGTTCCGCCGGCCGCGACCGCCGCGCCGTAGAGAAGGAGCCAGATGCCGGGGAGGACATCGGTGAGGCCAGCGCGCCAGAGTGCGGCGGTTAGAAGCGCGCCGGCGAGGATCGCGGGGGAGAAGCTGAGCGCGAACTGCCGGGCTGGGGTGGAGAAGAAGGGGACGGACGCCGCGCGGGACTTGAGGAGAACGGCGACCAGTCCGGCGGCGGCGGCCACCACCGCAGCGGCCAGCCAGGTGACGAGCCACGCTGCGGGCGTCGGCTGCGTCGGAGCGATGATCGCGGCGGCCAGGCCGATGAGCCCCATCACCACCCCGCCCCATCCAGGGACCGCGGTGAATGACCCGGCCCGTTCCATCGTGTTCCGGATGAAGGTGAGGTTCTCGGCCGCGTGCTCGTGAAGAGCCGCGGGCCTGTCGGCGGGGCGGGGCACGATCGTGAGTCTAGCCGGGGGGCGGGGCAGGGGTCAAGTGCTTTGTGTGGCAAAGTTTAATAGAACGAATAAGACCTATAGGACGAATAGGACGAAAAGGACGAAAGGACGAATACGCCGAATAGGACCTATAGGACGCCTTTACTTCTGCCTTCTGCCTTCCGCCTTCTGCCTTCTGCCTTCTGCCTTCTGCATTCTGCCTTTGCCTCTCCATCTGGTCCAACACGTGAAAGGCCTCCCTCCCGGAGGCCTCACTCATGTTTCGACCGGGCATCACCCTTCTTCTCTCCCTCTTTCTCGCTGGCGGGCTCAGCGCCGAACAGGCGCCGCACCCGGAAGCGATCACGACCGTCGCGGGCAGCGCTTCGATCGTCATCCCCGCCGCGGGCAACGTGCAGGGGGGCAACGGCACCCATTTCCGAAGCGATCTGACCCTGGTCAATCACGCCGCCAGCACGGCCCGGGTTGCCGTGACCTGGATCGAGCGCGACGTCGCGACCACCGGAGCTCCCGTCTTTCTGGAGATTCCCCCGCGAACGGTGAGCGTCTACAACGGTTTCGTTGGAGACGTCCTCGGCCGCTCCGGCCTCGGCTCGCTCCTCATCCAGACGGTCGACGGCTCGGGTCAGCTGATGCCGAGTGGCGTGATCGACGCTTTCGCGCGCATCTGGACCTTCCAGCCGGGGACCGAAGGAACGGTTTCCCAGCCGATGTACGCCGTGCGGGAGAGCGATCTCCAATCGAATGCTTCCCGACCCACCTACATCCTCGGAATGAAGCAGACGGACCGCTTCCGCGCGAATCTCGGCATCGTGAATCTCCACCGATCCGTGGCGCAGTCGTACACCGTCAACGCGGTCGGAACCCTCGGATCCACGTCGTTCACGGTCACGCTCGCTCCGCTGTCGATGAAGCAGGTCGCTCTTCCGGACGGCGCTCTCGGCGATTTCTATCTCGTCATCACGCCACAAAGCCACTCGCTTCTCAATCCCTTCGGCGACAGCACCTTCACCGCCTACGGATCGACCGTCGACAACATCACCGGCGACGCCTGGAGCTCGGCTTCGACCTTCGGTTTCGGAAATCCCTGACCGTTGCCCCGTGGCCACGGCTTGGTCTCATCAGCCGTGGCCTCGGGCCCCGAAGCGGAACCGTGCTCGATCCTGCCCGGCTGCGGTTGGTGAAGCTAAACCGCAGCCACCCTGCGAACCGGAAACCGGGGCTCCCTCGAAGGGCGGCGGATCGCCCACCGCGGCGCTGGCGGGGGTGAGCTCGTGGAACGCCCAATCGGCGACGCGTCCGCCGCGGTCCGAGTCGGCGGCGATCTCCATGGTCACGTACCCCTTCGCCTCGTAACGTTCGGCGAAGCTCGTCATCGCGGTGGAGCCGGGGTAGAAGACCGGTGCGGCGAGGGCGCGGCCCCTCAGGTCCTTGGTGAGTACCTGGTGACGGTGGATGTGGCCGGCGAGCACCGCCGCGAACCCGGACGGAATCGCGCGGCCGGGGATCACGTCGGGCGCTGCGCGGAAGGTGAACCCCACGGGACCGACGGTCGCTCCCTCCACGCTCTGATGAAGAGCGAGCAGGCGGACATCCGCGGAATGCAATCTCCACTCCGTCATCTCCAGGAGAGTGGCGAAGCTCTCCCGGATCCGATCGCGATCGTTCGGGAAGCCGGAGACGGACACGCTCATCCCGCGCAGGTGCAGCGATACTGTTCGAGGCCGGTCGATGATGTGAACTCCCGGATGCGCGGCGAGGAGCGGGTAGGGGATGGCGGAGCGTTCGTGATTTCCCGGGACGAGAACGACGGGCACGCCGGCGTCCGCGACCCGCTTGAGCGGTGCGAAAGCGTCCAGCACGAGGTTCGGTCTCACCTTGCTGCGATAAAGGATGTCGCCGCCATGAACGACGAGATCGACCTCGCCGCGGTACGCGGGGAGCAGCGCGCGCTCGAAGGCGGAAAAATGCGCGTTCGACGGGAGCCCGAGGTGGGTGTCCGCGAGCAGCAGGAGCCGGAGAATGGGGGGAGGCATGGGGAAAATTTACTCCGGGCGCGATTCCACCCATCCGTTCCCTGCCCGTTCCCGAGGGAATTGGTCGAGTCCACCGAACGGGAATCCACCGGTCGTGGAGCGCGGCGCGCCGGGCGAGATCGCTGCTCCGCCGCGGCGCGCACGCGCCGGCTCAGCGGCGGACGGGGCGTCGCCGCGGATGAACCGGTTCGACGATCCAGATCTCCCGCCCTGACTGGGGACTCGTTGCCGCCACGAGCACTTTCCCATCCACCTCACCGAGCACGATCGGCTCGGAGGATCCGGGGCCTTGCCAGATGTCCGCCGCCATCCGCGTCCCTTCCTCAGTCCCATCGCTGGTCCAGAGCTCGCAGCCCGAAGCTTCGTCACAGGACGTGAACCAGAGCCGGTCGGCGGCCACCGCGAGGTTTCTCGGCTCGGACCAGGGCGAGGAGAGCATATCGAAGATTTGCAGGCGCTTGGTCCCTTCGGGAGTCCCGTCGCTTCTCCAGAGCTCTAAGGTCGCGAACAGTCCCCTGTGGACGAAGAAGAGGGTTTCGCCGACCGCCGCCGCCGCGACGAAGCTCGGCCCCGCAGAGGCGGATAACAGCTTCCTGACCCCGGTGCCGTCGGTGACCCACAGACCGGAATAGTCGAAGACGAACACGCGCGATCCAGCGGCGTAGGCGCTCGAGACGGAAACCGAATCGAGCAGGCTCCTCGGAGCAGAATCTCCTTCGATCACTTTCAGAGCCTGGTGCGTCGTGTAGTACAGATCATTCCCGACGACCGGCCCGAGCTTCAGCCCGTGCTCCTCTACCGCAACGACCGTGGCTGGCCCATTGCCGTCCGTGCGCCAGATGGTCGGCTCCCAGGCAGTGAAGTAAATGAAATCGTTGGTGGCCGCGATCTGCGAAGCCGTGAAGCCGGCCGAGCGAGTCCCCGCAGCGGTGCCGTCGCTCCGATGCATGACGCCCGCGCCCGCTTCGGAGTCCCTCGCCGGAAAATAGATCTCCCCCCGGAATGCGGCAGAGATCTGAAGGCGGTAGTCGAACGGCGAGCCCGGTCCCGGCACGAGATCCTTGACCATGTGCGTCCCGGCGATGCTGCCGTCGGTCGCCCATAGCTCCTCGCCGTGGATCCCGTCGTTGGCCGTGAAGAAAAACCGCTCGCCAGCGGTGCCGAACATCATGAGATCAAAGTAGGTATCGCCATATTCCTTCGCTCGGATGTCGACGATCCGAAACGTCCCCGCAGGCGAGCCATCGGTTGACCAGAGGCCGCGCCCACCGTCGTCGTCCGTCGCGGTAAAGAGCAGACGACCGTCGAGGTATCCGGCGAAGGTAGGGGCCGAGCTCTTCGTCGGGGCAGCCGACGTCGCCCGGACTCGTCGCGTGCCGGAGTCGGTCCCGTCGCTCCTCCAGAGGTCGACGCCGTTGATGCCGTCGTTGGCTGCGAAGTAAAGGATGCCGCCGCCGTCCGTAAGCCAGTGGGGCGAGGAGTGCCCGCCCGGCCGGATGTCTTTCACGCGACGTGTTCCGGTAGCCGTGCCGTCGGAGCGGTAAAGCTCTCCGTTCAGCTCGAAATCGTTATGCGCTTCGACTCCGAGGAAGTAGAGCGATCCACCGGACACGGCGAGGTGATGCGCTTCGATGGGCGCCACTTCGGTCGTGCCCGCCGCGGTGCCGTTGGTTCTCCACAGTCGCGGCGATCCGGAATTGCGCCGAGCTGAAAAATAGAGGTGACTCCCCATTGCGACGCCCGGGGCGAGAGGCTCGAGATCCGCGAGACGCGTGAGCGTCCCCGCCTGGTTCGTCGCCCAGAGAGCGCGGCCCGCAACGTCGTTCGCCGCGAAGAGCAGCTGAGTCCCGGCCGCTCCGAGGATCATCGGATCGGATGAGGGGAGGCCGGGATTGATGTCGGCCACCATCCGCGTGCCGGACTCGGTTCCGTCGGATCTCCATAGCTCCCAACCGAACGCGGTCGTCGAGCTCCCGTATCCATGCGAGACGAAGAAGAGGGTCTGTCCGAGCATGGTGAGATCCCGTGGTTCCGAGTCGGGGGGCCCGGGAGCGAGGTCCGCCACGATGCGTGTCCCCTCGGCCGATCCGTCGGTGATCCAGAGCTCGTGACCCGACGGTGTGATCGCGCTGAACAAAAGGCGGTCGCCCAGCGGCGTCAGATCGCTCGGATGCGAGGAGTAAAAGGAGGGGTTGAGGTCCGCAATCATCAGCGTTCCCTCCGCCGATCCGTCGGTTCGCCAGAGCTCGGAGTGGTGCTCCTGGTTGTAGGCCACGAAGTAGAGGTAGTCGCCCGCGACCGCCATGGGAGTGTCAGTCAGGACCCTGCTTTCGGGGTCGCCGACGATCACTGTCCCGGCTGCGGTGCCGTCGGTTCGGAACAGTTCGCGATCACCCCCACTTTGGTAGTCGCCCTGGAACCAGACGCTTTCCCGGAAGACGATGAAGTTCCTCGGATTGAGCTCCCATCCACCGGCGGACACCAGAACGAGCCGTGTCCCGGCGTCGGTCCCGTCGGTGACCCAGAGTCCTCGCCGGAAGGCGTCGTCCTCTGCCGCGAAAAAGAGGCGTCCATCCGAAAAAAAGAGCTCGGAGGGTGTCGGGCCCTTCACGAACTCGAAGGCGGCATTGATGTCGGCGAGGAGCCGCGCGCGCCAGGACGAAGGCGACTGAGCATATCCGGGCAGGGCGAAGGCTGAGAGCGCGACGAGGACGAGGGGAAAGAGATGACGAAGAATCATGGAAGGTGGGCTCGAGGTCTGGTCTGGACGAAGGTGAGCGTGTGAATCGGAATCTTCAGGTCAGCTTGCCGACCTCGCTTCAGCTCACGATCGCTTGCAAGGGGTAACCCCGTATGGCTGTCTCGTATTCGGGATTTGGAGCTGCGCGGCGCGGTATGCGCCTGAGGGATTGTTGCGAATCCCCCCTCACCGTCCCGCTCAGCGGGACCGGACCGGCGCAGCCGGTCCCTACGAGATGACGGCCCCGATCGTCACTCCGCGACCAGCGGGATGAACACGTGCACGGTGGTCCCCTGGCCGAGAACGCTTTCGATCGAGATCCGGCCGCCGTGCGCCTCGGTGATCTGGCGCGCGGTGGTCAGCCCGAGTCCGCCGCGCAGGCGCGTCGAGAAGAACGGCTCGAAGACATATCCCAGGTCTTCCGTCGCGATCCCGGGGCCGTCGTCGGATACGGTGAAGTGGAGGAGCCGTGCTCCGGGTGAGCTCTCGGGGTCGGGCGTCACTCTGACGGCGAGGCGGATCGACCCTCCGGCGCTGCCGAGGGCATCCTTCGCGTTCACGACGAGATTTGTCAGGACCTGCATCAGCTGCCGGGCGTCGCCCCGGAGCGACGGGGGGAGCTCGCCTCTCACCATCTCAAGCCGGACAGCGGCCGGGAGCATCAGCTCGAGCTCGCGCACCGAGTCCGCCAGCCATGCGGGAAGATCGATCGCGGCGAATGCGGGAGGGCTCGGCTGCGTGAACGCGCGCAGGTTCTCGCTGGCGCGGCGGCCTCGCCGCACCGATCGCGAGATGTGCTCGGCCATCTCGAGGATCTTCGGCTCGGTGCTCATGCGCTTGAGCGCATCGGCGAACGGCTGGATCCCCATCAGGATGTTGTTGAACTCGTGCGAGACGTGCGTGGTGATGCGGCCGACCGCCGCCATTCGGCTCGCCTCGGCAAGCTCCTTCTCCGCGCGCCGACGCTCGGTCACATCGCGCGCGATTACGAAGAGGGTCTCGGCGCCGCGGCGCGACTGGCGCGAGACCGAGGCCTCGATCTCGGTCCGATTGCCGGCCCTGTCGCGAAGCGAAGTCGAGAGGTGCGCCGTCTTGCCGATGGTCACCCGGCGCAGGCTCTCGGCCAGCTCCGCCGCGCGCTCCGGCTCCACCAGCTCCGTCATCGACCGCCCCACGATCCCCTCCGCGGTCTCCCCGATCATCGCCTCGAGCGCCGGATTGACCTCGAGGATCCGGCCGTTCACATCGAGCGTGAGGATGGCGTCGAGCGCGCTCTCGATCAGGTCGCGCAACCGCTCCTCCGAGCGATGGAGCGCGCTGATGTCCCGGCTCACGACCAGGACGGTGTCCACTTCGCCACCTGGACCATGCTCCGGAACGATGCGGAGCTGATAAACGCGCTCGTCGCCCGGACCCGGAAGGATGACCTCGAGAGTCCGCTCCGCTCCGAGCGCAAACGCTTCCAGCAGCGCCTTCTCGATCGGGCCGGAGAAACGCTCGTCGAAATTGACTTCGCTCAGTCTCGTGCCGACCAGCTTTTCTGCCGGCATTCCAGTCAGCCGCTCGATGGCGGGGTTGACGTACACGCGCCGCAGATCCGGGGCGAAACGGGCGATCAGGTCGGGACTGTTCTCCACCAGCGCGCGGAAGGAGTCCGGGTCGTCCTGACTCGGCGCGCCGGGCGCGCGGGAATCTTCCGAATGCTCATCGAGCAGCGCTTTCCGCAGTTGCCGTCGTCGCCGCGCGGCTCGCATCTCCCGCTCGACGGTCGAGGAAAGTCTCGAGAGTCGGCTCGTCACCACGATGTCGTTCGCGCCGGCCCGCATCAGGTCTGCCGCCAGATCCTCGCCGATCGGGTCGGTCACCAGGATCACGGGAAGATCAGGATCGCTGCTCCTCACCAGCGCGATGGCCGCGAGCGCATCGAGACCGGGAAGCGCATATGCGCAGAGGGCCAGGTCCCACGATCTCTCCGTCAGCGCGCGCGCCGCCGCCTCCCGCGAGCGGACTTCGGTTGCCGTGGGAAGAAACCCGGCCTGCTTCAACGGCTCGAGCAGCTGGGGAGAAACTCCGATGAGAAGAATGTGGATGGGCCCGCTCATGATGGTCGAGTCTGGCGCGGTCGAGGTGCAGACAGGAGGCGGATCGACTGCGCTGGCGGCGCATCGTATCTCTGAAGTGCGGGCGGCGTCACGCTCAGCTCAGCTCGCGGCCTCGGGGGGACGAGTGAGGGTCGAACGGGAAGGGCGAACTTCCGCGCCGCTCGATCTCGCGGGCGAGCAGGCGGGCGAGCGAATCGACTCTCGCGGCTTTCGCTGTCTGCCCCTCGCTGCGAAGCAGCTCGGCCGAGGCTCTGGCGCTGAGGTAGGTGTTGCGAAGCTCTGTGAGGTCGAGGTTCATCATGGTGGCGATTCCCGCCCGGTTCCTCAACAATCTGGGGCACCGAGGCTCTGGATGCCAGAGCGCGTCGGTGAATGGCGGGTCCCGCCCGGCGAGCGGGGAATGCGCGGGCCAGAGGCCAGGTGGCCGGGTTCGGAGAGACCGCTGGACTGCCACGCAACTTGCGCCAGAATAGGCCCCGCACCCACAAGGGCGAGATTCCACCACCCTCGAAAAACGCGGGCGAGAGCACCGCCCGCCGCGAGCGCCGACTGCATGAACGACGACTCCCGGAAGATTCAGCGGATCTATCTGATCCTTCTCCTGCTGCACACGCTCGCGGCGTCGCTGATCTGGGGCATCAACACGCTCTTTCTGCTCGATGCAGGGCTGAGCAACGCGCAGGCGTTTGCGGCGAACGCGTTCTTCACCGCCGGCCTCGTGCTGTTCGAGATCCCGACCGGCGTCATTGCCGATCGCCGCGGGCGAAGGATCTCCTACCTGCTCGGGACGGCGACGTTGACCGTCTCGACGCTCCTCTATCTATGGATGTGGCGCATCAGCGCTCCATTCTGGGCCTGGGCCATCACCTCCGCTTTCCTCGGATTCGGATTCACCTTTTTCTCGGGCGCGGTGCAGGCCTGGCTCGTCGATGCGCTCAAGGCTTCCGGCTTTCGCGGGCGGCTCGAGTCCGTGTTCGCGAGAGGGGAGATCGTGGAGGGGATCGCCATGCTCGGCGGCTCGGTCGCCGGCGGCGCGCTGGCTCAGTTCACGAACCTCGGCGTTCCCTATCTTCTGCGCGCCGTGGTTCTCGCGCTCAGCTTCATCCTGGCTTTTCTTCTGATGCGTGACGTCGGCTTCGCCCCGCAGCAGAGCAGTGTCCGGCGCGTCCTCGGCGATTCGCTCCGTCACGGGCTGGGAAATCCGCCGGTGCGTTGGGTGATGCTCGCCAACATATTCACCGACGGCGTGTCGATCTATGCCTTTTATGCGATGCAGCCCTATCTGCTGCAGCTGTACGGAGACCCGAGCGCGTACTGGATCGCGGGGATGGCTGCGGCGATCGTGGGAGGAGCGCAGATCGGCGGCGGGCTTCTGGTGCCGCACCTGATGCGCCTGATCCCCCGTCCGACCACGATCCTGATGATCTCGGTCATCGCCAGCGCTGTCATTTTTCTGGCGATCGGATTTCTTCCCCGGTTCTGGATCGCAATCGCTCTCCTGGTGCTGTGGGGTCTGGTCTTCGCGACGGTGATGCCCGTGCGGCAGGCGTACATCAACGAGCGGATTCCCTCCGCGCAGCGCGCCACGGTGCTGTCGTTCGATTCGCTGATGGGCTCGGGGGGAGGCGTCGCAGCGCAGCCGGTCCTGGGCCGCGCGGCGGACGTCTGGGGATATCCGATGTCGTACGCCATCAGCGGCGCGATTCAGACGCTCGCCATTCCCTTCGTCTGGCTGGCGCGGCGGGAAGGGGTGCGGGAAGGAACTGAGACTGCTTCCTGACCGGGCCGGAATCGTCAAGGGTCGAGGGGCGAGGGACGAGGCCGGCCGGAGACACCTGCTGGCGCAACCGTTATCATGAATCATGGCCGATGAGAGGAGTTCGTGGACTGCCGGCGATAAGACCGTCGCCCGCGATCCGAGCACCCCCCGACCGTCGTATGAGCGCTTCTCTCCCGGCGACGTTCTCGACGATCGGTATCGCATCGTCGCGCTTCTCGGCAAAGGGGGGATGGGGGAGGTCTACCGCGCCGATGATCTCAAGCTCGGCCAGCAGGTCGCGCTGAAGTTCCTGCCGCGTGATGTCTTCCACCCGGGCGCGCTCGAGAGGCTCTATTCCGAGGTGCGCCTCGGCCGCAGGATCTCCCACCCGAACGTCTGCCGCCTGTACGACATCGGCGAGTGGAAGGGCAATCACTTCGTGACCATGGAGTACATCGACGGCGAGGATCTCGCGTCGCTGCTCCGCCGCATCGGGCAGCTTCCCCGCGGAAAGGCCGTCGAGCTCGCGCAGAACATCTGCGCGGGACTTGCGGCAGCGCACGGGATCGGCGTGGTGCACCGCGACCTCAAGCCGGCGAACATCATGATCGACGGGCGCGGAAAGGCGATCATCACCGACTTCGGGCTCGCCGCTCTCGCCGAGGAGCTGGAGGGACGGAGCGAGACGGCCGGAACTCCCGAGTACATGGCGCCGGAACAGCTCCACGGCGGCGAGGTCACGCACAAGTCCGACCTTTACTCGCTGGGGCTCATTCTCTTTGAGATGTTCACCGGCCGCCGCAAGTTCGAGGGACGCTCGGTCGCCGAGATCCGGCGGCTTCACGAGAGCGCCGATCCGAGCTCGATCTCCCGCGAGACGAAGTCGATCGATCCGGTGATCCAGCAGGTCGTCCTCCGGTGCCTCGAGCACGATCCGTCCGAGCGCCCGCGTTCGATTCATTCGGTGATCGCAGCGCTCCCCGGTGCCGATCCTCTGCAGGCCGCGCTCGACGCCGGCGAAACACCTTCACCCGCGATGGTCGCCGCAGCCGGCAGGAGCGGCGAGCTGCCCGCCCGGTCGGTCGCCGCGCTGGTGCTTGTCGGGCTCCTCCTGCTCGTAGCGGCGGTGTGGCTCAAGCAGCGGACGGAGCTCTACGGAGTCCGGCCTATGCCGAATCACCCCCGCGTCCTCGAGGCGAAAGCTCGCGAAGTCCTCGAGCTCACCGGGTTCGATGCTCCGCGGCGCGACAGCAGCTTCTACCTCGGAACCGACCGGGGGTCCTCGTCGAGCGGGTCCGATCTTGACGTCACGAACATTCTCCCCTCGCGCCTGGTCTTCCATTACCGGCAGAGCCCGGAGTCTCTCGTTCCGCTGCGCGGACATCTCGGCGACCATCGCATTCTGCCGTACGATCCTCCTCACACATTGCCGGGCATGGCGCACGTCATTCTTTCTCCCGAGGGGTACCTCAGCAGCCTGTTGATCGTTCCCCGCTCTGAAGATCTGCGATCCGAGCGGGAGCCGCGATGGGATGTGATGTTCAAGAAAGCGGGCCTCGATCTCGGCGCGGCGACGGTCGTTGAAGCGGACGTGCCTGCACCGGTCGATTCGGACCAGCGGATCTCGTGGATGGCGCAGTACATCGAGAACCCGGAGAAGCCGGTCCGCGTCGACGCGGCGGTTCTCGGAGGGCAGATCGTATGGTTCGATGTGGTTCCTCCATGGCGGGAGGGATGGCGGGGGGATCGGCTCGCCACCGGAAACGTCAATTCAAATCCCGGGGACGTGCTCGTCACGGTGCTCATCATCACGGCGCTCCTCGGCGGACTCTGGGTCGCGCGACGCAACCTGCGCCGCGGGCGAGGCGACCGGCGCGGTGCGCTGCGCCTCTGGATCGCGGTTTTTCTGGCACTCTCGGTGGCGTCCGTCCTTCGGGCGGATCTGGTCGGCGGCCTGCAGCACGTCTGGGAGATCATCACCGAGCGGATCGGGCTCGCCGGGTTCCGTGCAGCGACCATCGCCATCCTCTACCTCGCCATCGAGCCATACCTCAGGCGGCGCTGGCCGACACTCCTCGTGTCCTGGAGCCGGTTGCTGGCCGGCGGGTGGAGAGATCCGTTGGTCGGGCAACACATTCTCCTCGGCGCGCTCGGCGGAATCATTCTTGCGATTCTTCAGGTGCTGCCGGACCTTCCCTCAACCAGTGGCGTGAGTCCCGGCTCCTTTCAATCGGCGCTGACATCGGGGCGGCAGGGGCTCGCCGCTGCCATCCAACTCGCCACGTCCGGAGTTCTTCCCCCCTTCGTCCTCAGCTCGATCATGGTCGCGATTGCGGTGCTTTTCGGCCGCCGCTGGGTTGGGGTTGCCGGAGTTTCGGTCCTCCTGCTCGTCATTCCGCTGGTCGGGAGTTTTGCCGCAGGGGAGCTGTCGATTTGGAATGCTGCAGCGATCCTAATGGCCGCGCTCATGGTGGCGACGGTGGCTTCGCGGCTCGGGCTTCTTGCGACTTTCGCATTATTTGCGACTTCGAACTTGATGACGCTTCCACTGACGTTCGATTCGCGCGCATTTTATTTCCCGTCTTCGGCGATCGCACTTGCTTTTCTCCTCTCCTTTATCGCCTGGGGAGGGTTCGTTGCCGCCGATCCGACACCCCGGCGCATCGAGGAGCTCGCCTCAGACGCGGAGAACGTATAGGGCTGAAACCAGGGGCGCGATTCCGGCGGCGGGCGAACGACCGACCGAACGCGATGTAGCAGCAACCTGCTGGGGTTAGCAACGACCGCCGCGGCAGGGCTCGCCTCTTGCAGTGTCCGATAGCGTACTCACCTTCCGACTCTCTCCTCCGCCCTCGATGTACATAAGCGGCCCCCTCCGCCTGGAGCTCAGATCTCATGGCAAGACAGACCAACGCCCCCAAGATCGTCACCTGGATCATCAGCCTCGTTCTGTTCATCGTCGCGATCGTCGCCCACTTCGGAATCATCCAGGTCAGCGCCGACATCGCGACCTGGTCCTGGATCATCGGCTACGCGCTCCTGCTCGCGGCGGTGCAAGTCAAAGGGCTCTGACCGCGTCTCGAGGGTCCGCTTCAAACGGGGTCACATCTACGAAGTTCGATTCCGTTCCGGCTCAAGCGGGGTCACATCTGCGGAGTTCGATCTCCAAATCTTCAGGCGCACTCTACGCGCCGTAGATGAACTTTCCATTCCGAGGAGTTTGGGATGCCGAAAACTCCTCGGAATGGCAACTCTCTTAGAGAAGACTTGATCCCGAGGTAGCCTCGGTGCATGGCACGACCGCTACGACTCGAGCATGAAGGCGCACTGTGGCACATCACCTCGCGGGGGAATGATCAGATGAACATCTTCCGCGATGACGATGATCGAAGA
>Ga0209347_1003082_pt1 | contig 20298 bp, 15 predicted proteins | sample AutmiccommuBRH23_FD_187382 | JGI IMG/M metagenome (GOLD analysis project Ga0209347, IMG submission 187382) | Deep subsurface microbial communities from Mt. Terri, Switzerland - Autotrophic microbial communities BRH/23 (SPAdes) (version 2) | ecosystem: Environmental > Aquatic > Deep subsurface >...
GGGACCGGCCGGATCTCGGGCGCACGGGACGCTGCGGCTTGCTGCGGGGCCGGTTGGGGTGCCGCGGCGGGTTGGGCCGGCGCAACGGCGGTAATTACCGGTGCGAATGTCCCTTCGATGGCCACCTCGAACGGTTCGCCATCCACCATGACATTGAATTTGCGGTAATTTCCCGCATCCTCCGGGGCCTTTTTTTCCACTACCTGTCCGGCCCTTGCTTTGCGGACCAGTTCTTCTTCTTTTTTCGCCGCTTCCAGGGTTTTCGGCTGGACAGATTCCGGCGGGGTCTCATGGCCGTATTTGTAGTTGAGGAATTTCCTTCCGGTGACCGGGTAAAGCGCATAAATCAGAACGTCATCGATATCGGCAGCCAGGCCCTTGACCTCTTCCTTCGCCTTTTCGAGTTCCGGTTCAAGAATTTCGGCGGGCCGGCAGGTGATCGGTTTTTCGCCGCGCGGGTATCCTTTAAGGGCTTTTTTCCGGACCTCGGGGTCGACCGGCCCCGGTGTTTCACCATAGAGTCCGTAACAAATGTCCTTCACCTGGGACGTAATCATCTTGTAGCTTTCACCGGCGTCGTCGAAAAGGACGTTGTTGACGGTCTGGATCCCCACGATCTGGCTCGTCGGGGTGACCAGCGGCACCTGCCCCAGGTCTTTCCGGACTTTCGGCAACATTTCATAGACTTCGTTGATCCGGTCAAGCGCATCCATTTCCCGGAGCTGGTTCACCAGGTTGGAAAGCATCCCCCCCGGGGTCTGGTGGAGCAGGACGTTGGTATCGATAATGGAGACCTTGGAGTCGTCGAGAAGGTGCTTGTACTTGGGGAGAATGTCTTTTTCGAACTTGCTGTTGATTTCCGCCAGGGCGGCGATATCGAAGCCGGTGTCCCGATTTGTACCGTAGAGGGCCACCACCAGGGGTTCGATGGCCGGGTGGGAGGTCCGATAGGCATAGGGGGACATGCAGGTGTCGAGGATATCGACGCCGGCCTCGATCGCCTTCAACTGGGTGAAGGGGGCCATTCCGGAGGTGAAATGGCTGTGGAGGTGGATCGGTGGTTTGACCGCCTTTTTGAGCGCCGTGATCAGTTCGAACGCATCATAAGGTGCCATCAAACCGGCCATATCCTTGATACAGATCGAATCGGCCCCCATTTCCTCCAGTTCCCGGGCTTTTTTCAAATAATAGTCCAGGGTGTAGACATCTCCCCCCATGCGCGGTTCGGTAAGGGAATAGCAGACGCACCCCTGGAAATGCTTACCACTTTTCTTGATCGCCTCGACGACGGTATCGAAATTCCGGTAGTCGTTAAGGGCATCGAACGTCCGGAAAACATCCATCCCGTTTTCGGCGGATCGTTCCACGAACGCCCGGGCCACGTCATCCGCGTAATGGCGGTAACCGACCAGGTTCTGCCCCCGGAGGAGCATGGAAAGCGGCGTTTTCTTAAAGTACCGCTTGAGGGTCCGGATCCGTTCCCAGGGGTCTTCGTTCAGGAACCGATGCATGGTGTCGAAGGTGGCTCCGCCCCAGACCTCCACGGCCCAGAAGCCGATATCGTCCATCATCTCCGCAACCGGTATCATGTCCCCGGTCCGTCCACGGGTCGCAAAAAGCGACTGGTGACCGTCCCGAAGGGTCAGATCCTCGATCTTGACCGGATTCTGGGCCTTGGGACGATCCTTTTGATAGCCCGTCCCTGTCATTTTGACTTCAAAGTGATCCGTCATCTCTAAGCTCCCTCACTGTCTGATTGCATGGTATCGGTTGCATGACCGAATATTCGATGCGCGAAATCGGTACATTCAAATGTGGCAATTCATGGACTCGGTAAAACGGGAATCTACTTTCCGTGATATCCGTATCTTCCCGGATCTCCGCACACAAGGGTAAGTTTCAGCCCCGGAATGCCTTCAGCTGCATCATCACGCGGGACTGCATCTGGGCGCTGCGTCCGGAATAGCCCCACGGCTGGACTCCGGAAAGCAGGGAACGATCCGGGACCGCGACAATGACCTGTTTTTCTTCGGCGTTCTGTTCCATGTATTCCCGTTCGGACTGTAGATACTGCATAACTGCCGCCAAGGCGGCCGCTTTTTTCTTATCGAACGACATGTGATCTCCTGATCCGCTTTTCGGATTCTTTACGCGGGGATGTTGCCATGTTTTTTCGGAGGCAGCGTCAACCGCTTGTTCGAAAGGATCTCCAGTGCCTCGATGAGCCGGGGACGGGTCTCGCTGGGGACGATCACATCGTCGATGTAGCCCCGGCCGGCCGCTACATAAGGATTGGAAAAAAGATCCCGGTATTCCGCGATTTTTTCTTTTCGCTTCGCCTTCGGATCCGCGGCCTCGGTGATTTCCCGGCGATGGATGATGTTTGCGGCCCCTTCGGCCCCCATGACAGCGATTTCAGCCGTTGGCCAGGCGAAGGCGAAATCCGCCCCCAGGTGGCGCGAGGACATGGCAATATAGGCACCGCCGTAATCTTTGCGGACGATCACCAGCAGCTTGGGCACTGTCGCTTCGGAATAGCACCAGAGGAGTTTCGCCCCATGCCGGATGATCCCGCCCCATTCCTGTTCGCTGCCGGGAAGATACCCGGGAACATCGGACAAGGTCAGGATCGGGATATTGAAGGCATCGCAGAACCGGATGAACCGGGTTGCCTTGTCCGATGCATCGATGTCGAGGCAGCCGGCCAGCACTTTCGGCTGGTTGGCGATAATCCCGATGCTCCGGCCGTTCAGCCGGGCAAAGCCGACGATGATATTCCGGGCGAAATGTTCATGGGGCTGGAAAAAATCGCCGTTATCGACAATCCCCCGGATGATGTCCATCATGTCGTACGACTGATTCGGATCGACCGGCACCAGGTTATCGAGAGCAGCGTCCATGCGGCCCGGGGCGTCCCCCGTATCGACGAGCGGCGGGTCTTCCATATTGTTTGCCGGCAGAAAGGAGAGGAGTTTGCGGATCCGGTCGATGGCGTCCTCGTCGGAATCGCAGGCGAAATGGGCCACCCCGCTCTTTTCGTTATGGGTCATGGCGCCGCCCAGGTCCTCGAAGGAGATATCCTCGCCGGTGACGGATTTGATCACCTGTGGGCCGGTGATGAACATGTGACTGGTGTTCTTGACCATGAAGACCCAGTCGGTCATGGCCGGCGAATAGACGGCCCCCCCGGCGGTCGGCCCCATGATCGCCGAGATCTGGGGAATGACGCCGGATGCAATGGAATTGCGGTAAAAAATTTCACCATAACCGCAGAGGGCATCGACTCCCTCCTGGATGCGCGCCCCGCCCGAGTCGTTAAAACCGACGATCGGCACCCCTGCCTTCATGGCCAGGTCCATCACCTTGCAGATCTTTTTGGCATGCATCTCCCCTAGACTTCCGGCGCGGGAAGTAAAATCCTGGGCAAAGGCGAATACCGGCCGGCCATTGACCAGGCCATGGCCGGTGATCACCCCGTCGGCGGGAATCTCCACGGACTCCATATCGAAATTGACACACCGGTGACGGACGAAGATATCGATTTCCCGGAATGTTCCGGTATCAAAGAAACGATCCATCCGTTCGCGGGCGGAAAGTTTCCCCTGTTCCTTCTGCTTGGCCACTGCCTTGGCGCCACCCATTTCCCGGAGGCGGGCTTTCTGGGCGAGCATTTCGTTAATCTTATCCGAAGCCCCACTCATTATAGGTCCTTTCCTTTCACCGATTATGTTCATGGTCCGGTTTACGGTTTTCCAGATATTCCAGGAGCAATTTCGCCCCGGCCATCGCCGTTGTCCGACCGGCCTCCACGTGCCGCCGCACGTCCGGGAGTGACCGTTTCACTTTGGGGAGTTGATAAAACCAGTCTTTCAACCCTTCATCGAGCAGGTAAAGAAACCAGTCCTTGGCCTGCCGGGTCCGCTTCAGGTCGAATTCACCGGTCTCAATTGTCTTGCGGCGGTGATCGCGAACGGTTTCCCAGATTTCGGCGATGCCGGCCATGGTCACGGCGCTGCACATCAGGACCGGCGGGCTCCATACGGTGCTGGCCGGTGCGGTCAGGTGCAGGGCATTTTCATAGGCCCGCCTTGTCCGTTCGGCATTGGCGAGATTTTCGCCATCGGCCTTGTTGACCGCAAGTGCATCGGCGATTTCAATGATTCCCCGCTTGATCCCCTGGAGTTCGTCCCCGGCCCCGGCCAAAAGGAGAACCAGAAAGAAATCGACCATGGAAGCGACTGAATATTCGGATTGCCCAACCCCGACGGTCTCCACGATTACTACATCAAAACCGGCCGCTTCACAAGCCAGGATTGTTTCCCGGGTTTTCCGGGCCACCCCGCCAAGGGTATTGCCCGCTGGGGACGGGCGGATGAATGCCCGGGAATCGATGGCGAGGCGTTCCATCCGGGTCTTGTCCCCCATGATGCTCCCGCCGCTCCGGGCGCTGCTCGGATCGACGGCCAAAATCGCCGGCCGGTGTCCCTTTTCAAGGAGCATCATACCCAGGCTTTCGATAAACGTGCTCTTCCCCACCCCGGGAACGCCGGTGATCCCCAGTCGGATGGAATTTCCCGTATGGGGGAGGAGCGCGTCGAGTACCTCCCGGGTCAGTCGCTGGTGATCGGGAAGGGCGCTCTCGATGAGGGTGATGGTTTTGGAAAGGACCTGTCGATTGCCTTCCAGCACCCCATCAATATAATATCCGGATTCTTTTTCAACCATGTTGCTCAAGGATATTGAGCACCTGGTTGGCTGAATCGGTCACGACCGTTCCTGGTCCAAACACACCCGAGACGCCCACGCTTGATAGAAATGCATAATCGCCCGGGGGAATGATCCCGCCGACGACCACCTGAATCTCATCGCCGCCGTCATTGCGGAGCGCTTCCACCAGTTTCGGTACCAGGATCTTGTGGGCACCGGCGAGACTGGAGACGCCGACCACGTGGACGTCATTTTCGATCGCCATTTTGGCGGCCTCTTCCGGCGTCTGGAACATGGGGCTGATATCCACGTCGAAACCGAGATCCGCGTAGGCGGTAGCCACCACCTTTATCCCCCGGTCATGGCCGTCCTGCCCCATCTTGGTGAGAAGGATCCGGGGCCGGCGGCCCCGTTTCTCCATGAACTGCCGGGTCCGCTCACGAATGGCGTCAATGATGGCACTGTCCAGGTATTCGCCGGCATAAACGCCGGAGATGCACTGGGTAGTTGCCGTGTACCGGCCGAACACGTTTTCCATGGCGTCCGAAATTTCGCCGACCGTGGCCCGGGCGCGTACCGCCGGAATACAGGCGGCGAGAAGATTGCCGCCGGATGCGGCGCATTCGGTGATCGCTTCAAGGCACCGCCGCACCTCGGCCGAATCCCTTTTCGCTTTTATTTCGCGGAGCCAGGCAATCTGGTCTTCACGGACCGCCTCTGAAATCTCCCGGACCTCAATGGGGGTTTCGTCGGCCACTTTGTACTTGTTGACCCCCACGATCACGTCTTTTCCCTGGTCGATGCGAGCCTGTCGGCGGGCGGCCGCTTCCTCGATGCGCATCTTGGGCATCCCTTCCACGATCGCCTTGGCCATACCGCCCATGGCTTCCACCTCGTCGATCAGAGTCCGGGCTTTTTTGACAATCTCCGCGGTGAGGGACTCCACGTAGTAGGAGCCGGCCAGGGGATCGATGACCCGGGTTACCTGGGATTCCTCCTGGATGACGATCTGTGTGTTCCGGGCCACCCTGGCCGATACGTCGGTGGGGAGCCCGACGGCTTCATCGAAGGCATTGGTGTGGAGCGACTGGGTGCCGCCGAGCACGGCGGCCAGGGCTTCGAGGGTGGTACGGATAATATTGTTGTACGGATCCTGCTGGGTCAGGCTCCATCCGGAGGTCTGGACATGGGTCCGGAGCATGCTTGACTGGGGATTTTTGGGATTGAACGGCCGCATCAGGTCCGCCCATAGATAGCGCGCGGCACGGAGCATGGCAATCTCCATGAAGAAATTCATCCCCACGCCGAAGAAAAACGAGAGCCGAGGTGCGAAGGCATCTATATCGAGCCCGGCCTTCAGCGCCGCCCGGACGTATTCGATCCCATCGGCCAGGGTGAAGGCGGTCTGTAGGACGGAATCGGCCCCGGCCTCCATCATGTGATACCCGCTGATGCTCACCGTGTTGAACTTCGGCATGTGTTCGGAGCAGTAACCGATAATGTCCGACACGATCCGCATGGACGGTTCGGGCGGGTAGATATAGGTGTTCCGGGTCAGGTACTCCTTGAGGATATCGTTCTGGATGGTGCCGGTCAGTTTTTCCTGGGGAACTCCCTGCTCCTCGGCGGCGACTATGTAGCCGGCCAGGATGGGAAGGACCGCCCCGTTCATGGTCATGGAAACCGACATCTGATCAAGGGGGATCCCGTCAAACAGGATCTTCATATCCTCGACGGAATCAATGGAAACACCGGCCTTGCCCACATCGCCGATGACCCGGGGGTGATCGGAGTCGTATCCCCGGTGGGTGGCTAGGTCAAATGCGATCGACAGCCCTTTCTGACCGGCGGCAAGGTTGCGCCGGTAGAACGCGTTCGATTCCTTTGCCGTGGAGAAGCCCGCGTACTGTCGGATGGTCCAGGGCCGGACCGTGTACATGGTCGCGCGCGGACCGCGGACATAAGGGGTGATCCCCGGCAGGGAATCGGCGAATTCAATCCCCGCCAGGTCTTCTTTCGTGTAGAGCGGCTTGATGGTGATTCCTTCCGGGGAATTCCAGTCGAGGGATTCCACCGGTTTGCCTTTAAGATCCTTTTCGGCAAGCCCGATCCACTTCTTTTTTTCCGGATGTTCGGCCATGACATGCTCCGTTGAGTATCAGGGTTGTTTTTCTTCTGGCTTCTGGATTCTGCTGTTTCCCTTCTATTTTTCTTCTCTCTCGCAAAGCTCCACCAATATTCCGCCGGTCGCCTTCGGGTGCAGGAAGGCGATCCGGGCGCCGCCGGCCCCCTTCCGCGGTACCTGGTCGATCAACTGCACCCCCTTTTCCTTCAGCTCGGCAAGGGCCTGCTCGATATTTTCCACCCGGAAGGCGATGTGGTGGATCCCCTGCCCCTTTTTTTCGATGAATTTGCCGATCGGGCCGTCCGGTTCAGTCGATTCGAGAAGTTCCACTTCGCTTTCGCCCACCGGAAGGAAAGCGGTTTTGACCTTTTGTTCTGAAACGACTTCTTCCCCCGCAAAGGGGAGGCCGAGAATCTCGGACCAGAAGCCCTTCCCGTCGGCATTACTGTTCACGGCGACACCGATATGGTCAATATGGAGAATTTTCATAAAAGACACCTCAGCGGATTTATTAACGTTGGTCGTAAGAGCGGTTTTTCCTATCTGACACGGCTTTTTGGGTCAGCAGACGCTTCCATCAATTGATGGAAAAAATTATCGGATCACCTAAAAAATGTCAAGGAGATTTCATGCCCTAAATAAAGATTTCAGACCCATGTTCCGTGCTTTTGGTTCATGCAATCAGAGAGCGGACCAGCGCATCGGCCCGATAGGAACTCCGGACAAACGGACCGGCGGCCACGGCTGAAAATCCCATTTTTATGGCACGGCCCCGCCACGCGTCGAAGGATTCGGGCGGGATAAACCGGTTGACCGGATAGTGCCGGGGCGTCGGCTGGAGGTATTGACCAAAGGTCAATACCCGACAACCGGATTTCCTCAGGTCGGACAGAACCGTAATCACCTCGTCATCGGTTTCCCCCAGGCCAAGCATCAACCCGGATTTGGTTACCGGGGAGAGATCGGCCTGGTCAGCCCGGGCAAGGAGCGTCAGGCTGCGGCGATAGCTGGCCTCGGGGCGCACAAGAGGGTAGAGCCTCGGAACGGTTTCCATGTTGTGATTGAGAATATCGGGACGAGCGGATAACACCATTTCCAGGGCGACAGGATCTCCCTTAAAATCAGGAATCAGGACTTCTATGCGGGACATGGGGAGTTTCTCCCGGATCGCCCGGATCGTGGCGGCGAACAGGTGCGCCCCGCCGTCGGCCAGGTCATCGCGGGTGACCGACGTCACTACAACATGCCGGAGGTGCATCCGGAAAGCCGCATCGGCCACCTGCTCCGGTTCAGACGGATCCGGCGGTCCGGGCGTCCCGTGGTTTACCCCGCAGAAGCGGCAGTTTCGGGTGCAGCGATCCCCCAGGATCAGGAAGGTTGCCGTGCCCCGGGAATAACATTCCCAGCGGTTTGGACAACCGGCTTCCCGGCAAACCGTGGTTAGCCCCAGGCTGTCGAGCAGCGCATCGGTCTTCCGGTAATCGGCTCCGACAGGTAGGCTTTTTTTCAGCCATGCGGGTCTCCGGACATTCCCGGCACGCGGGTAGGTAGCGGAATCAGAAAATCGGTCAGGCATGGTCATCTCCAATCGATTCAAAAGATAACCATCGGCGGAGACGGCGACAATGAAGGACTCGGAGAGTTCTATGGTCGGACGGTCATTCGGCCGCCGTAATTCCGGCCAGATCCAGGAGGGTTAACGGCTCGATCGGCCGGAGTGATACGCCGAACAGATCGCGAATATGAAGCGCGACCCGTTCCCGAACTGTCCGAATGTCGGCAAAAGATCCCGTCTCCCGGGAAAGCGTTGTCATGGAAACCCCTTCAAGACCACAGGGATCGATCCATTCGAATGGCTCCAGGGAATTGGCCACATTCAGGGCAAACCCATGAGATGTTATGCCCTGCCGCACGGCAAGTCCGATACTCCCCAGCTTCCGCCCCCCGACCCACACTCCGGTATTTCTGGGATCGCGGCCGGCGGGTATCCCGTGATCGGCAGCCGTGCGGATCATCACTTCTTCGATGGACCGGACCAGTTGCCGGATATCAATGCCGGAAATTTTCAGATTTAGAATCAGGTAGCCGATCAGTTGTCCGGGATTGTGGCACGTAATCTCCCCTCCCCGCTCAACCGGGACCACCTCGATCCCGCGTTCCCGCAGATGGGTTTCGGAGACACGGAGGTGATCGCGGCCGCACCGTTTCCCCAGGGTAAAAACAGTGGGATGTTCCAGAAGCAGAATCAAATTGAGAGGAATCCGGTTGCTGCGCCGGGCTTCCACGAGCCCGAGCTGCAGCCGGTGGGCTATACGGTAGGGAACTTCGCCCAAGTCCGCATGGAGCCAGTGCGTCCGGGAGTCATTCATAGCGAGCCTTACTTGATGCAGACCTTGCGTACTTCCTTCAGGTCGCAGTGGCCGCCGAAAACCTTGGCGATGCCGTCCTGTTTCAGGGTGGTCATCCCTTCCTTGATCGCCAGGTCCCGAATTTCGGACATCATGGCCCGGCCCTGAATTAGCGCTTTGATTTCATCGGTACCGATCAGCAGTTCGTGCAACCCCATACGGCCCCGATACCCGGTGTTATTGCACGCCGTGCACCCCTTGGGCCGGAAAAGGACCAGATCCTCCGTAAACGGCACATTCAGACGTTCGTCGAACAGGTCCATACCGTATTCCCGGACCAGTTCATCGTATTCGTTCCGGGAGGGATGATATTCCTCCTTGCAGCTCTTGCACAGAGTGCGGACCAGGCGCTGGGCCAGGATACAGAGCAGCGCATCGGCAAAGTTGAACGGATCCATTCCCATGTCAAGAAGCCGGGTGACCGTTTCCGGTGCACTGTTGGTGTGCAGGGTGGAAAAGACCAGGTGACCGGTGAGGGACGCTTCGATTCCCATCTGGGTTGTTTCCCGGTCGCGCATTTCACCGACCATGATGACATCCGGGTCGGCCCGGAGAAAAGCCCGCATCGCCGCGGCAAAATCATAGCCGATCCGGGGCTTGACCTGGACTTGTCGCAACCCTTTCTGAGTGATTTCCACCGGGTCCTCGGCGGTCCAGATTTTCTTATCCACGTTATTAATGAACCCGAGGGCCGAATGGAGCGTTGTGGTTTTACCAGAACCGGTGGGCCCGCAGACCAGCGCCATCCCGTAAGGGCTGGCGACCGCCTTGACAAATTCATCATAATTGCGTTTGGAGAATCCCATCCGGTCAAGGGGAATCGGTTCACCCGCGGCGAGGATACGCATGACCACATCCTCGAGTCCTCCCTGGGTGGGGATGGTGGCAACACGGAGTTCGAGATCCTTGCCGCCCCATTTCTTGAACTTGATTTTGCCGTCCTGGGGCTTGCGGCGTTCGGCGATATCGAGGTCCGACATGATTTTGATACGGGCCACGACGGCATTTTTGTAGCTGAACGGAATTGTCTGGTAGAGGGTGCAGGCACCGTCGATCCGGATCCGCACCTGGGTGTTCATTTTGCCGGGATACGGCTCCAGGTGGATATCGGAGGCGCCCCGGTCGTTGGCATCCAATATCATCTTGTTGACCAGCTGGACCACGGCGCTGCTCTCCTCGCTGACCGACCCGGATTCTTCCTCGATTTCATGATCCTCGTCCTGGAGCTGGGAGAGAATATCGTCGATGGACGCCTGCTGTTTTTCGTCCTGGGTGAAATGGGTGATGATCTCCAGGATGTCCTGTTTCGTGGAGACCGCGAGTTTCACCTTTTTCCCGGGAAAAAGCGTTTTTACTTCATCGATCCGCTTGATATCATCCGGATTGTCGATGGCGATCAGGACGGCGTCATCCTCGGACCGGATCGGCACCCAGATGTTCTTGCGCATGAACGCCACCTTGATCCCCCTGAGGAGTTCGCCGGGGATCGGAAGATCCTTGCGGTACTCGATGAACGGGATTTCAAAGTAACGGCCCAGCGATTCGCCCACCTCCTTCTTGGAGATCTTCATGTCCTCGATGAGTACCGCTTCCATCGATTTTTTCAGATCCCGGGCCTTGGCAACGGCATCGTTTAATTCCTTGCGCGTCAGGATGTGATTCTCCAGCAGGTAATCAAACTTGCTCTTGCGACTGGTCGCCAGTTTTTTCTGCTTATAAAGGGCGATTCCCATGATCTTGGCAAGTTCGTTGACGTTCTCCTCGTCGCGCTCTGTAAACGGCCCGCCTTCCTTCCGGTTGATCAACTGGATGACACCGAGAACAAACGATTTGAAAATAATCGGTGCAACCAGTACCTGTTCGGTCCGGAAACCGCTTTTCTGGTCCCAGGTGCTGTCGAATTTTAACCCGGGATCGATATGGAACAGCTCTTTGGAATCATATACATTTTTGATATTGATCAGTTTCTGATTAGCCGAACAATATCCGGCGATGCTGCTGTTGTTTATTGGAAGGCGTATTTCGGAAACTTCATCACCCGACTTGAAACGGGATACGAGTTCGCGCTTCACCCCGTCCACGTAGTAGATGGTGATCCGCTGGGCGCCGGCCAGGTCCACGATTTCATCCTTCAGGTCGATCAGGATTTCATCGAGATTAAATGCGGCGTAGATGGCATTGGTAATTTCCTGCAGCTTCGTACGATAAGCCACCTCGGATTTCAGGTGATGGACATCCGGTTCTTCCCCTGTTCGCGGCTTTACGTTTATCGTACCTGGCTCGGCCATTCATCTCCTCCGTGATTTGTAAAAAAGCATGGCGAACCATGCATGTTCAGAACAGCGTCATACTGTCGAGTGACATTGAACAGCGTCCGCCCAATTGAACCTGTAGAGAATGTTCAACTGAATCAGCAGTTATTCCCCGGGATCCGGACGGTTGAAAAAGTGTGAATTTTTTTTGCTCCGCCTGCAACAAGAAAGATGCCGACAAGATACAAAGCAAACCGGATAAACGGGATAGCGGCTGAGAACTGTTCCATCTCCGCGATTTGATTGATTACCGCAGGTATCCGGAAGAAAAAGGCCACCCCCATCAAAACCAGGGCACTCCCCCAGAGCAATTGAACCTGTTGTCCATAATTGGTTTGTCTTTTTCCGGACATGGGACCCTTATGAAGTCATTGTTTCGATTGCTTGTAAGTCGGGCCGTGAAAAAGACGGCGGGATTCAGATTTCCGCAGTCGATGCACCTTCTATAACGAGATTCAAATCGTGTGTCAACTCGGATCAGAGGATGTCAAATCCTGAAGGTTCGGCATTTATTGAAATTTCTAACGTTGGAGTCCATTCGGCCATAGGATGGACTGGTTTATCAGGCGATTCGTCATTATGATTTGGGCAACCCTGAAAATCGATCCGGAATTGGAGCGCAATGATGCCAGAACTTCCCGACGTGGAAGTATTTCGAAAGTACTTTGACGAAACGGCCCTTCACCAAAAAATTGACCATGTGTGGGTTGACCCCGGCATGCTTGAAGGCATTTCCAAAGAGCTGTTGACAGAACTTCTCGTGGGAGATGCCTTCGAAAATTCCAGGCGGCATGGCAAGCACCTCTTTGCGGCCCTCGGAAAGGGGGGCTGGCTGACGTTCCATTTCGGCATGACCGGATTTTTGAAATATTACAAGGCGGATGCCGATCAGCCCGGACATGTGCGGATGCGGGTCTCGTTTTCCAATGGGCATCATCTCGCCTTTGACAACCAGCGCAAGTTCGGCAGAATCCGCCATACCGCCGATCCACGGACATTTATCACCGAAATGGATCTCGGCCCGGATGCCCTTTCCGGGGAATTGACTCAGGATATTTTCATCCGGCGCCTCCTGTCAAAGCGGGGGGCGCTGAAAGCCATCTTGATGAATCAATCGGTTATTGCGGGGATCGGAAATGTTTATGCAGATGAGATTCTGTTTCAGGCGAAACTCCATCCGAAAAAAACAATTGCAGACCTTGATGATAAAACGTTTGAAAGACTTTACTTAATGATGCGGCAAGTATTGCAGGAAGCGATTGACGCGGAGGCGGACCCGGAGAAGATGCCCTCCGGCTTCCTTTTAAAGACCCGGGGGACGAATGGGGCCTGCCCGTGCGGCGGCAAAATGGAAAAGATCAGTGTATCCGGAAGAAACGGGTATTTCTGCCCGAAATGCCAGAAGTAATTGAAATTAGAAGGGCTTTCGGTCATCAATGGCGGATAGGCGGGCATCAAAATCCGCGCGCAGGGTTTCGGCCGTTGCGCTCACCTGTTCGAGACGGTCGAATGCATGGTCGATCCGGCTCTGGCAGTCGTGAATGGCTTGTGAAAGATCGGCAATCTTTCGGCCATCGCCGGTGGCCGTGACTTCCTGCATTTTTCCATGGAGCGTTTCGAGTTCGGCCTCGGATTTGATAATCGTCTTTTCGAGGGATTCGATTTCATCCTGGACCGGTTTCAGGACTTTCCCTTTTTCACTGATCAGGACAGAACGCTGGCGGCGGTATTCCTTCCGGTTCAATGGCTCGACATCCGTATCGGCAGCCGCCGGGCGAGACGCTCGGCTGACCGATTCATCGTCCCCCCAGCCGCCGGTTTCCAGGAATCGCTGATAGCTGCCGTCGAACACCGAAATCCCGCCATCCTGAAACACGATCAGACGCTCGGCCAGGGCGTGGAGAAACATCTCGTTGTGGGTCACCATCACCACCGCGCCGTCAAATGCGTCAATGGCGGCCAGGAGGGCATCGCACGACTCCATGTCGAAATGGTTGGTTGGTTCGTCGAGCAACAGAAAATTCACGGGCGTCCCGAGGAGTTTTCCCAGCATGACCCGGCATTTCTCGCCACCTGACAGGACCCCGATTTTCTTCAGGGCCGTGTCCCCTTCAAACAGCATGGCCCCGCAGATATTGCGCGCCCCCTGGCGCCCAATATCCGGGTTTGAATAGAGGATTTCTTCTTCCACGGTCCGGTCGTCGACCAGGCTCCGGACATTGGTCTGTTCGAAAAATCCCCGGGCGGCATTCTGATGGGTTTCAATCCGCCCTGAATCAGGTGCCAGTTCGCCCGCCAGCATCCGAAGGAGCGTCGTTTTGCCGGCCCCGTTCCTCCCGATGATGCAGATCCGTTCCCGGGAGCCGATGGTGATCGAAAAATCGGAAATCAACGGGCGGGGCGCATCGTTATCATAGGAGAATGCGATATCGTCAACCCGCATCATGTACTTGCCGGTAAACGGTCGGTTCGAGAATTCAAAATCGAGTGATTTGAACCGCTCCAGCTTCTCATTGCGTGTCATCTTGTCGAGTGTTTTCATCCGTGACTGGACCATGTTCGCCAGGCGCGCCTTGGCCCGGAACCGGCTGACAAACCGTTCGATCTCTTTCCGGCGGCGTTCGTCATTGACCCGCGTTTTTTCATACACCTCTTCATCCTGAGCGATATTGGCGTAGTACTTGCCTGTGTCACCCGGAACTTTGCGGGTTTTTTTCCGATGAATTCCCACCACGTGCGTCACCACATCGTCCATGAAACTGCGATCGTGGGTGATCAGAAACAGTTCACCGGTCCAGGAATTTAAAAATTTCTTGATCCACCGGATCGAGGTGATGTCGAGGTAGTTGGTCGGTTCATCGAGAAGAAGGAGATCCGGGCGGGAAACCAGGACTTTTGCCAGGTTGAGCCGGACCTGATATCCGCCGGAAAATTCCCTGGGAGAACTGTTCATGTCTTCCGGGGAAAACCCGAGACCCGAAAGGATCTTCTCAACCTGCCAGTGCTCGCCGGCCGCGTCCGCGGGCAACCCCCGCATCCCTTCCTCGAGTACGGTATCGGCCGTAAAATCGATCATCTGGGTGACATAGCCGATCCGATAATGGCGGGGCTTGCCGACATTTCCGGCCTCTGGGGCTTCAAGACCGGCGATGATCCGGAAGAGCGTGGTCTTGCCATGCCCGTTGCGCCCCACCAGGCCGACCCGCTCTTTGGGATTGATCTTGAAATTCACATCGTCAAAGAGCACAAAACCGCCGTAGCTTTTATTCAGTCCTTCCACACTGATCATGGCAATAATCCGGACAAAGCCGGATTCCTTTGTATTTAAATTATCGTATAAATGGTAGCGAACGGAGTACACTAGAGGTATTGGCGGGATCAATCCATTTTTTCAATATCAAGCTTACTGCACCGGTACCGGAAGGACCGGAAACTGATATCCAGCAGGTCGGCGGCCTTATTCTTGTTTCCACCGGAACACTCCAGCGCTTTTTCCAGGTAGGCCTTTTCAATTTCTTCCATAATGTTGTCGAGTGAGACGCCGTTTATTACCTCATCGAGATCGAACCGCTTGTTTTTCATCCCTTCGATCCAGCGGCGCTTGTGAATCGACAACGACAGGCTGTCGGGGAGAAGAATGTTGGTGGTCGACAGGGCGACGCTCCGCTCGATCAGGTTTTCGAGTTCACGGATATTTCCCGGGAAATCGTATCGTTGCAGCAGATCGACGGCATAGGAGGATATTTTGGTGATCTCCTTTCCCGCCTCGTGGGAATATTTTTCGAGAAAATGCTGGGCAAGGGCCCGGATATCCCCTTTTCGCTCCCGTAACGGCGGTACCCGGATTTCGACCACATTGAGCCGATAATAAAGATCTTCCCGGAACCGGCTGGCAATCACCTCGTCTTCGAGTTGCTTGTTGGTGGCCGACAGGATCCGGATATCCACCGAAATATCCTCATTTCCCCCCACTGGCTTGAACGTGCGCTCCTGGACCACCCGGAGTAATTTGACCTGCATGGCCGGGATAAGTTCCCCGACTTCATCGAGAAAAATGGTCCCCGTGTCGGCCGCCTCGAACAACCCTTTCTTGTCCTGATTGGCCCCGGTGAACGCTCCTTTCCGGTATCCGAAAAATTCGCTTTCCATCAACGTTTCGGGAATGCTGCCGCAGTTAATGACCACGAAAGGCTTATCCGCCCGATTGCTCTGTTCATGAATGGCCCGGGCGATCAGTTCTTTTCCGGTTCCGCTCTCACCGGTGATAAGGATGCTCGTCCTGGATTTGGCCACCTGGCGGATGAGATCGTAAATATGCATCATCCGGGGACTGCTCCCCACCAGACGCTCAAAATGGACGCTTTCTTTCAGCAGTTCCCCGAGATGCCGTTTTTCATCGGAGAGGGTCTTAAGCTGAAGCGCCCGGGCGATCGTAGCCCTGAGTTCGCTGTTGTCGAACGGCTTGGGGAGATAATCGTAGGCGCCTTCGTTCATCGCCTCCACGGCGTTCTCGGCGGTGGCGTAAGCGGATATCATGATCACCACCGATGCGGGGTTGACCTCCTTGGCCTTCCGAAGGACATCGATGCCGTTGAGGTCTCCCAGCCGGATATCGCAGAGGATAAGATCATAAACCTGCTTTCCCAGGATATCGATGGCCGAACGACCGCAATCAGCGGTATCCACCAGATACCCCTCCCGGCCGAGCATCAGTGAGAGAAATTCCCGCATGCTCAGCTCGTCATCAACAATCAGCAGTTTTGGCGCGGATTCGGTCATGGGGTAATTTTGATTACGTCCGGGTAATATCATGGACCGGCCGGCCACCGACGAGCGTACAGACGGCCCGGCCTGTCATTTCCCATCCGTCGAAGGGGGTATTTACGCTCTTTGAGTACCCCTGTGCGGCACGATAGGTAAACTTGCGGTTTGGATCGATGACGGTGATATCGGCCGTGCCGCCGACCGACAGCCCGGTTTCCAGGCCAATGATGCGCGCCGGGTTCCGGGTCATTTTCTCGATCAACCGATCCAGGGTGAGTATACCGTCGGCAACCAGGCAAAGGCCGAGGGAAAGGGCGGTCTCCAGCCCGATAATTCCGTTGGCCGCGGCATCAAATTCCACGGCCTTTTCCGTAACCGCATGGGGGGCATGGTCCGTGGCGATGACATCGATGGTGCCATCGGCCAGCCCCTCCCGTATGGCCTGGCGGTCCGCGGCAGAGCGGAGTGGCGGGTTCATCTTGGCATTCGTATCGTAATCGGCCACCGCGATATCGGTAAGGGTAAAATAATGGGGAGCGGTTTCCGCTGTAACGGGAAGCCCCTGACGTTTGGCCGTCCGGATCGCGTCAACGGACTGACGGGTGCTCACGTGGGCGATATGAACCGGTGTTCCGGTCAATTCGCAAAGGGCGATATCGCGCATTACCATGACGCTTTCGGCCGCATTTGGAATGCCGGAAAGTCCCAGCCGGGTCGCGTAAGACCCTTCGTTCATCGATCCACCGGAGAGCGTCGGTTCCTCACAATGGGAAATCACGGGTATGCCGATTCCCCGTGCATATTCCAGCGCCCGCCGCATCAGCTGGGAATCGGCCACCGGCCGGCCATCATCGGACACCCCGACCGCGCCGGCGGTCTTCATCTCCCCGAATTCCGCCAGATGCCCGCCGGCCAGCCCGATACTGATCGCCCCGATCGGGTGGACCCTCACGGAATGAAACGCCGCCGCTTTCTCGATGATAAAACGCGTAATCTGAGCATTGTCGTTTACCGGTGATGTATTCGGCATGCAGCAGACAGCAGTGAAACCTCCCGCGGCGGCCGCCCGGATTCCGGTCTCGATGGTTTCCTTATATTCGTGTCCGGGTTCCCGGAGATGTACGTGCATGTCGATGAGGCCTGGAGTGACGATACAACCGCCGGCATCGATTTCAAGATCGGCGGCGATTTCTTCCTGTTTTACGTCAGGCGTAATCAACGCCGCGATAATTCCGTCGACGACCAGAAGATCCCCCGGTCCATCGAAGTGGCCGGGATCCAGGAGATGACCGCTTTTAATCCGAATCCGCATTGCGTTTTCCTCCCGCCAGCAAGTAAAAAAGGGCCATCCGAAGCGCCACGCCGTTGGTCACCTGGTCGAGAATCACCGAAAATGGTCCATCCGCGGCTTCCGGCGCGATTTCCACCCCCCGGTTGATCGGTCCGGGGTGCATGATGACCGCATCGGACCGGAGCCGGGCCAGTCGGGTCCGGTTCAACCCATACCGGATGGAATATTCCCGTTCCGATGACATGAGAAACCGCTGCTGCCGCTCCTTCTGAATTCTCAGCATCATGATCACATCAGCGCTCTCCACCGCGGCATCCACGTTTTCCGCGACCCGGGCGCCGAGATCCTCGATTCCGGACGGAATCATGGTCGGCGGACCGGAAACGGTGACCTCGGCCCCCATCCGGGTGAATCCGAGGATGTTCGATCGGGCCACCCGGCTGTGAGTGATGTCGCCGACGATCGCTACGCGCAATCCGGCCAGGTTTCCCTTGATCTCGCGTACGGTCAACATGTCGAGGAGCGCCTGGGTGGGATGGGCATGCATCCCGTCGCCGGCGTTGATGACCGAGACGGAAAGTTTTTTGGCCAGGAGATGGGGTGCACCGGCCGAGGAATGGCGCAGGACAACAATATCCGGCCGCATGGCCTCGATATTCCGGGCCGTGTCGATCAGCGTTTCACCTTTTACGATGCTGCTCGAAGAAGCGGTTATGGAAATGGAATCCGCCGAAAGGCGTTTGGCGGCAATGTCGAAGGAAAGCCGGGTACGGGTACTCGGCTCCATGAAGAACAGGACGATGGTTTTTCCGCGCAAGGTCGGGACTTTCTTGATCGGCCGTTCGGATATTTCCTTCAACCCGGAAGCAGTCTCGAGAATCAGTTCGATTTCGCCCGTGGAAAGGGATTCGATGTCCAGAACGTCCTTTTTTGACCATCTCATCACAGTGCTTCCGCTTTATTGCAGTAAGTGACCGATTCGTCCCCACCGGACCCCGACTTCCTCGCTGTTCCAGGACCAGTAGATGATAAACGCCTCTCCCTTGATCTTTCCTTCTTCAACGAACCCCCAGAATCGGCTGTCGTAACTGTTGTCCCGGTTGTCACCCAGCACGAAATAGGAATTTTTCGGAACCGTCAGTGGTCCGAAGTTATCCCGGGGATTGACTGACGCCGGGTTGTTCTGATCGTCCGTATGAATTCCGATATTCGGGTCCATCGGTTCCCCGTTGACGTATACCTGTTTGTCGCGGGATTCCACCACATCGCCGGGGACCCCGACGACCCGTTTGATGAAATCCTTATCGGGTTCCACCGGATATTCAAAAACGATGATATCTCCACGGTCGGGTGCGCTGACCGGGATGAGGGTCGCATTGGTGAACGGAAACTTCACCCCATAGATGAATTTGTTAACCAGGATATGGTCGCCGATCTGGAGCGTCGGTATCATTGAACCGGATGGTATCTTGAACGCCTGCACAACGAACGTACGGATAAACATTGCCAGAATGACGGCGATGACAATGGCTTCAATATTTTCCCGCAACCGGCCTTTGCGGGGCTTACCGGAAAGCTCGGCCGGACTGCTGATTTGATTTTTCAATTTGGGACTCACCCCCTGTGCTCTATCCCCATATTCGCCGGATTATACCGATGCCGATGGGGCTGGTAAAAATACAATTTCGAAAATAAAGCAAAACCATCCCCGTATCAAGAAGCGTTTTCCCGCAAGATGCAGGAAATACGGGAATGGCTTGAATCGATAGTCACGGCGGAGGTTGGACGTCATCCCGAACCGTCTGCCGGCTTAACCGCCGGAACTCACTTTTGCATCTTCGAGTTTATCGGTGACATTGTTCTTTATCCACGCCGGATCCCACCATTCCACCGGGTTGACGAACACGTGATCAATAAAAATGCCGTAGTGGAGGTGGTCGCCGCCGGCAAGTCCGGTTGTTCCGGTATAGCCGAGAATGTCCCCTTTGCCGATCAGGTCGCCGGGATTCGCTTCGGTCCGGCTCAAATGGGAATAGATGGAAAAAAGACCGAACCCGTGATCGATGATGGCGGTGAGTCCGTAGATGCCGATATGATCAATAAACGCCACCCTGCCCTTGTTTGCCGCGGGTACAGGCGCCTGCTGGACGGATGCCAGATCGATCCCGAGGTGATATGCCTGATCAATCGTCTCTCCATTATAGGAGTAGGTCCGGTGATCGGCAAAAGCGGCTTTGGGTGCGGAATTCGGCAGGCGCAGAAATTCGTGTTCCCAATGCATTGTTTCGTCGGTGGACCGGCCGTTTGCCAAAATGGTGGCATTGTTCTGGTTGCGAAGCTCCCGGTTGATATACAGGAAGTGTTCAACGGGAGTTACATCCGGTTTAATGTCGGCACCGGGAGGGAAAGACGGAAGTATCCGTCTCAGGAATGCATCGGAGATCGGCAATGTTTCGGCGGCAAACCGCTTGTCGCGGATGTAATGGTAAAAACCGCTCCTCCCCATGTTACCCGCCGGATCGACAGCCTCCACGTGAAGATCGGTACCCGGCCCCTGATCATGACGCAGTGCAAAAAATGCAATATAGAGCTCTTTATCCGGGAAATTTCCGGGATGCCCGGGAAAAAAATCATCTCCAACGGCGATGCCGTGTTTTTCGCACAATTCGGATAACCGATAAATGACCAGGC